>Ga0190345_1000080_pt1 | contig 27054 bp, 23 predicted proteins | sample 48721334_MG_FD_161674 | JGI IMG/M metagenome (GOLD analysis project Ga0190345, IMG submission 161674) | Hydrothermal vent microbial mat bacterial communities from Southern Trench, Guaymas Basin, Mexico - 4872-13-3-4_MG | ecosystem: Environmental > Aquatic > Marine > Hydrothermal vents >...
TCAAAATTCAAATGTTCAAAATTCTAAACCGTTTTGTATTTTGTATTTTGGTTATTGTAATTTATTTGTGATTTGTAATTTTGAATTTAGAATTTATTTTCTGTTTAAAAATTGAGTTATTAAAAATTGATTAAAAATTAAAAATTAAAAATTAAAAATTATAACAACTATTTCTAACTCCCTCCTTTGCAAGGAAAGGAAAAATGGGATTAAACGCGCAAGTCCCGCCCCCCAACCCCCCCCAGCCCCCCTTATCAGGGGGGGGGAGAGGAGGGATAATTGGAGAAAATCAGCAGACCCTACTTATTCACCGCGCTATTCATAAACGCCATAATTTCATTCATTGGAACGACTAAATTTCCGCCTTGGCTAATGCCAACAATTTCGCCTTTTAGATTTACAACCGGCGCGCCATTAAATGATTTGTCTAAAGAATTCATAATTTTAATTCTTTTCATTGTTTCTTTCTCTATGCCGTTTTCTGTTGTTTCACTGCTGCCAACAAATTTTGATACTATATCAACGGCAACTGAATCATCCAGCGCAATTACTTTTTCTCCAAGTTCAATATTTTCAAACGCGGCAAAAGCCAAAACCGGAAGATTAACCTCTTTTATTTTGATAATCGCAAATCCCGTTAAATCATTCTCCGCGATTAATTCCGCGGAATAAATTTCTCCGTTATTTAATTTCACTTTCGGAAAATTACTTTTAGCGCCGAAAACAGCATCCGTTCCGCTATCATTTTTTTTGGAAACATCTTCCTCTTTGTCTGTAATATTTATATTCTCTAAAGAAGTTATTATAACGCCGTCATTTGTCAAAATAACTCCGGTTCCTTTGCGTATAAATTCGCCGCTCGGCTTGCCGTCAGAATTTTTTATCGGTTCAACTATTTGAATAACTGACGGAAGAATTTTTTTTATCGCTTCAACCACGGCTTTGTCTTCCGATATTTTTACTTCTTTGGTTATTTCCACGATGGTTGTTCGTTCATTAACTCGTTTTAAAAATTCATATTGGTTGAGCTGCGGATAATTTACAAGCAGATATGGAATCGCAAAACGATCTATCAATATTCCACCCGCTCCTCCGATTACTAAAACAAAAATAAAAAGAACAATAAAATTTATCAATTTTCTGAATCTTGATCGTGAACATTTTCTTTCGCTTAAATCTTCAGATTCATCTTTCGGTTTTCCAAAAAACTTCTCCGCGGTTTTTGAATTACTCTTTTGTTTTGCTCTTAATGATCTTATGGTTATGTTTTTCATATATTGATTGCAATTAATTTATAGTAATTTATAGTAATTTGTTGTAACTTGTTGTTGCTTGTTATTGCTTACAAAACCAATTACAACAAGTTACTATGAGTTACTTTTTTCAAAAACTCATGCATTTTTAATAAAGCTTTTGGCGACTCCGCGCTAAACTTGTGTGAAACAGTTTTCAGTTCAAAGTAAATCAGAGCAAAAAATCCGATAACGACAAGCGCTATGTTAATAAATCTGTAGATCAAACTGAAAGTAAATCCGTCGCTTTTGCCAAGATTTAATAAATTGAAAATAAAAGTGAGCGCCGCCTCAAAACTTCCAAAAGAACCGGGAATTGGAACAAAATTCGCGAGCGCTATCAGAAAAAAAATAGGAATTGATTGAATAAATTCAAATGCCGCGCCAGTTTTATTAAAATAAGAAATAACAATACAAATAACAGCCAAGTAAAATATAATCTCCAAAATTGATAAAAGAAACGCTTTTAGAAACACTTCTTTTTTATTTTTAAAAAATCGCGAAATTATTCCTTCTGTTCTTTTTATGTTTTTCTCTTTTCTTTTTATAAATTTTATCCTATCAATCCTCAATGTTTTTATGATAAACATAAAAAAACCGTCTCCATCAGAGTTTTTGTTTAACACTCTTGAATAAAAAAGATGCAAGATAAAAACAGTAAATATAACTATAATTCCAAATCCGCAAAAAAATTCAACAGGAAGGGAGAAATGATTAATCAGAAATAAAAAACCCGCTATCATCAACAGGAACAGGGAGAAGAAATAAATCGCCTGATCTATCACTACTGACGCGAAAGATTTTTCCCAGTCGCAGACACCTTCTTCTTTAATCATATACGCTCTGATCGGTTCTCCCCCAATTAAAACGGAGGGGGTGATGTAACTTACCGTAAATCCGACGAGCTTTGCTCTCAAAACTTTTATGAAACTTATTTTATGGTTGTTTTGCGATTCAATAATTACTTTCCATCTCAGAGATCCAACAACGCAAACAGCGATAAAATTTAAAAGAAAAACAAAAATTATTATTACCGGCGGAAAAAGAAAAACAGCATTTAAGACATCATCAACGCCTGCTTGCTGCATTGCGGCTACAAACAATAATGATCCAATAAGGAGAGATATTATGCAAAAAATAATCTTGCGCATTTTCAACTAATAACTTATAACTAATAACTAATAACATTTTGTTATAAGTTATCGGTTATAAGTTATAAGTTAATCGCTGGTGCCCGGAGTGGGACTCGAACCCACAATCCCTTACGAGAAACAGATTTTAAGTCTGTCGCGTATACCAATTCCGCCATCCGGGCAAATCATGAAACATGGAACATAAACAAACGAGTTCTTGTTATAGCTTGTTTCATGTTTCATGCCTTGAGGCCTGGGTCGGATTTGAACCGGCGTACGCGGTTTTGCAGACCGCTACCTAACCACTCGGTCACCAGGCCATATACTACACAATAGGCATAATTTACCTAAAGTATAATTAAATTAGCATAAAAATAATTGGTGGTCAAATGAAAATTATTAATATCAAATATCAAAATCCAAATTTCAAATCAATATTAAATATCAAATCATTAATACCAAAAAAACAGTAGGCGGTTTTTTATTTGATATTAATAATTTGATATTGAATTGATATTTGGTATTTGAAATTTGATATTAATCCTGATTAGATCCCCAATCCAACCTGTTCCATTTTTTCTTCACTTTTTTCTTCTTCAACTCCATCTTTATCCATTATCTCCAATACTTTCGGAATTTTCTTGAAATCTTTCTCTAAATCTTCCAACAAATTATTTCTGTATAACGCTGCCGCCGGATGGTAAATCGGAAAGTAAACTTGCCCTTTGCGTCTTTTTGGCTTGCCATGATCAAAGGATATTTTTTGGTTCGGCAAAAACCTGTCCATTGAATGCCTGCCGAGAAGAACTATTAATTTTGGCTTTATAATTTCAATCTGCCGATCAAGCCATAGCCGACACGCTTCAACTTCATTAGGTAAAGGATCTCTGTTTTGCGGCGGGCGGCATTTTACAATATTCGCTATATAAATATCTTTTCTCGTTAACCCGATTGATTCAATGAGCTTGTCCAACAATTTTCCCGCCGCGCCAACAAAAGGACGCCCTTGTTCGTCCTCATTTTTGCCGGGTCCTTCGCCGATAAACATAATTTCCGCATGAGAACTCCCCTCGCCTGGCACAACATTAGTCCGCGTTTTTGCCAACGCGCATTTTTCGCATTTTAGAATTTGGTTGTTGAGATCTTCAAGAGACATAATTTGAATTGCTTAAATACTTGTATGATAATATTATCCTAAATTATCCAACCATTTTGTCATTTCGAAATGGAACGGAGCGAAGTGTAGTGGAATGAGAAATCTCTTAGCTATACCATATAAACAGAACAGTTATATTTCTTCAGTTAAGAGATTCCTCAATCGCTGCAGCTCATTTCGGAATGACAAAAAGTAGAAAATTTATATTTATAACACTAAAGATTATATTACAATTATTGTATTTTCGGTTTAATAAAAAAGTTTAATGTTTTATAGATTTGGCTAGATGTAATATACGAAAGATTCTGAAACAGACCTGTGCTGAATTCAGTTCAGTATTCAGAATGACAGGTTTTTTGGAATTTAGATTTAAGCTTAATACTAACTACTTGATACCAAATACTATCCTACCATCTCACCCCAATATCACTTCCATCCCTCCCCTTTCCAATCAAACTCGATTCTTCCTGCAATTCAAAATTCCAATTCGCCGGATCAATAAACATCGGCTCTTCGGAAATATTGTTGTCTTCCAAAATACACTCGCCAAAACAGACAAAATTGTTTTTATTGTTCCAAATATTATTATAGCTTAAAGTAACACCCTTACTTTTTTCATCAATATTTACGCCGGCGCATAAATCGCAAATTCCGCTGTCTGTAATGATATTATTTGAAATTTCCGCAGACGAGCCGATAATATATATTCCGAAAGTCGCGCCAAGATAAGTTTTATAATGATTGTTATAGCTAATTGTATTATGGTCTATCAGCGCGGATGTTTGATACAGATCAATTCCAATTTTATTGTCGGTAATTAAATTGTCAATTATAATAGGCGAGGAAACAACATTCGTGAATGTCGTCTTCGTTTCTTTCTCTTCTTTAAAATTATAAACCTGAATTCCTTTTCCTCCAAAACGCAAACTGTTTTTTTGGATTATCGGAGATGAATTGCCTTTGATGTAAATATTATATTCATTGTTCATAATAACATTGTCGTGTATAAAAGGCGAAGAATCTTCAATCAATATTCCGCTCAAATTCTTACCGGCATTTCTGATTGTAAAATTAGCTAATTTCGTTTTATTCGTAATTCCATTTTTAAAAGTTACCACATTTCCAGAATTTCCGCCATCTATAATTGTTTCGTTTATAATTTCCAAAGAAGAAACGGAACTAAGTTCCGAATCCTCGGAATTTAGTTCTGTTTCTTCTTCTTTTTTCTTTTCAAAAAATTTATTTGATTTCGAAATAACTAAAACATTTGATCCAACAACATTAACTCCCTCTTTCATAACTATATTTTCATTATATTCTCCCGCGGAAACCTTAACTGTATCTCTTTTATTGGCATTGTCAATCGCCAACTGTATTGTGCTATAATCCTCTGGGACTTTTATTATTTTAGACACCGTAGTATTTTCTCTAAATTCTATCATTTTATTAACCGGCTGAAAAATCATCTCTCTTTTGATTCCAAACAAACTATTTCCAACTTCGGCAAGAAAATTTAAACTTTGCGTCACGCCAAGTTTTTGTTCTTTACTACTATTATAATCGCCGCTGTCGCTGTTATCATCAGCGCCATTGTCAACAAGAACCAATTGCGCGGAATAATTTCTCAGATCTTTTTCTTGTTCGCTATTTTTATCTCTCTGTATACTTCTAAATCCGCTCTCGCCAAATTCATCCAGCAAACTTTTATTATTTTGCCTCATCTGCCCATTTTTCTGAAACGCAAAAACAACCCCAGTTAAAATCACAACTGATAAAATAAATATTGATATTATTTTTTTATTTCTTCTTAGAATTTTTTCCCGCATATATTTTTTTATTTTTTTCTTCACTCCGATTATTTTTTCAGTTCCCTTAAAGTCCTTAAATCATCTTTAATTTCCCCGCCGGGTGTTTCCAAAATAAAATCTAAATTTTCCAGCCGCGGTTCGTTGACAATCGCTTTAAATCCTTCTATTCCTATTTTGCCGCAACCAATATTCTCATGCCGATCTATATGCGAGTTAAAATCAACTTTGGAATCATTGCAGTGAATAAGTTTTAATTTTTTAAACCCGATTATTTTGTCAAAATCGTCAAAAGTTTTCTGAACCGCTTTTTTGTTTCTTAAATCATACCCCGAAGCAAAAGCGTGCGCGGTATCAAAGCAGACGCCAAATTTGTTTTCTGAAATTTCTTTTTCCGCTTCTTTTATAAAATACACGATTTCTTCAAAATTGTCTCCCATAATTTTGCCTGCTCCAGCGGTTATTTCAAGAAGTAACTGCGTTTGAAAAAATAAGCTCCCTCTTTGGAAAAGAGAGATAGAGAAATTTTTTCCAGTCCCAGAAATCCCCCTAACCTTCCCGTATCGAGTACGGGACAAGCTCTTTTTCAAAGGGAGAACCCTTTCTCTCTCTCTGGAAAGGGGGGACTGGGAAGGGTTGAATATTTTCACCAACCCCTGAACCAACTTCTCTCGCGCTTCTTTTTTTTCCAGTTCCTTGGCGCTTCCCAAATGCGTTACAACTGCTTTTGCTCCCAATAAATCAGCTACTTCCATTTCTTTTCTGATCGCCGAAATTGAACCATAATAAATTCTGTTGTTAGCCGAAGCAAGATTTATGTAATATGGAGTATGAATGTAATAATTTTTCAGATTATATTTTTCACAATTACTTTTAAAATTATTTATTGTATCTTTCGTCAATTCTGAACTTTTTCCTCCATGCGGAGATCTTGAAAAAAACTGAAAACACTCACAGCCAATCTTGTGAGCTCTTTCTGGAGCTTTCTCAATCCCTCCCGCAATTGAAATATGCGCGCCGAAGTTCATAGATAATTTGTAATTTTATTATAATTGCAAATATTGAAACACAAGATACAATGATATAGCGGTATTATTCTAAAAACAGCCATTTGTCATTCCGACTGGAGCCGCAGCGGAATAGAGGAATCTGTAAGCGCATCATACTTGCTTCTAAAAATAATTATAAAAAGCGTGTTTTATCCGCTCACAGATTCCTCCACTCGCTCCTAATCGTTGCTCGGTCGGAATGACAAAAGGGACTGGAAATTTAAAATACGACTGCTATATGTCAGAAAATCGGTTGAATTTAAAGTAATACCGCTATACAAGATACAATAACCAAAAAATAATCAAACATCAAATTCCAATAATCAAATAATTTGGAATTTGATTACCGACTATTGTAATTTTTTTGATTGTTGTATCTTGATTATTGTTTCTTTTTTGATGTTTGCATCTTGTGTTCTTGTATCTTATTTATACTTCGTTCTTGCTTTCAAAATCATTTCCTTAATTCTTTCAACACCGCCTTTTACATCTTCCCCTTCCACTTCAAATCCTGAAGCGAGTTTATGTCCGCCGCCGCCGAGAGATTTTGCTATTCGCGAAACATCTATGCCTTTATATTCCTCGCTTCTCAAGCTTCCCCTTATTTTATTGTCATCGCTTTCCGTCAAAAGCAAAGAAAATTTGGCATCGCTTACCGTATTGATAACACTGACAAGCCCTGAAATATCTTCCTGTCTGGCGCCGCATTCTTCTATATCTTTTTTGCTAAGATAAGAAACAGCCATTCCTGTGTTTTCGTCCCTTTGAATTCTGCTAAGCGCTTTTCCCCAAAGCTTTATTGCTGAAATATTTTTGCTGTTAAATATATTCTTTGCTATTTTGTCCACGCGCGGCCCTTTTTTCATCAGTTCCGCGGCTGCTTGAAGCGATTGCGCGTCGGTATTGCTATGCTGAAATCCACCTGTATCCGTAAAAATTCCGGTCAACAAACAATTGGCAATATCTTTTGTAATTTTTATATCAAGTTCTTTCAAAAGATTATAAATCAAAACCGCTGTTGAGGATGCCGAATGATCTATGATTGACACACGATTATTTAAATAACCTTCTTCCGCCATTTTCTCCGGATGGTGATCAATTATCAATAAATTATCAAAAGAGATGACAATATCTTTAATATCATTCAAGCCAGTTCTTGAAAAAAGAGCGCAATCTAATAATATGATTAAGTCATAATTTCTCTGATCTATCTGATTTTTAATTGTCGCGACATTCGGCAAAAATTCAAAGACATCCGGAATAGCGTCTTTTGAAAAACACTTCGCATTTTTACCCAGACAATCAAGCGCTCCTGCCAGCCCCAAAACAGACCCTATCGCATCCCCATCTGGGTTTTTGTGGGTTAGAATTAAAATATCGTTACTGGATTTTATTAAATTTATTGCTTCACTAAAATTTAGCATATTCTTTATTTCACTTCGTTAATTTTTTACTTAAGGTCTGCTAATTTTCTCCAATTATCCCCCCTTTAACAAGGGAGGGTTGGGAAGGTTGAAAAAGTGATTAAAACAAGCTGAATTATTTTTTTAGATATTGCCGTTACAATAAGTTGCAATAAATTACTATGAATTACTATGAATTACAATCAGTTGCTTTATTCATTATTCCTAATTCCCAATTCATAATTCATTTTCCCTAATCAACTCCTCAATCCTTTCTACATCCTCTCCGCTTCTGTCAATCACAAACCTGATCCGCGGCAGCGGTTTCATATGTAGCTTTTGATTAAGTTTTTGCTGGATAAAATAGATGCTTTCTTTTAGCGCTTTTTCAACCTCAACATCTTTATTAGATGGAAGCGCGCTTACAAAAACATCCGCGTAACGCAGGTCCGCGGAAGTTTTTACTTTGATTATCGTGGCAATAATATCTCTCGAAAAATCAACCTCAGTTAAAATTATTTTCCCGATTTCCTGTTTAATAAGTTCGTTAACTTTTAATATTCTTTGGTTCATAGAATTAAATTGTTTATATTGTTATATTGCTAAATTCTTTGAATTACGAAACTCTTCCCCTTAGACAAGAGAATGCTGGGAGAGGTTGGAAAACTGACTATTATCTCCAACCACCCCTAATTCTTCTTTGTCTAAGGAGGGAAATAAACTGTATTTCGTAATTTAAACTAAATTGTTATGCATAGCGCAATGATAAACTACAGTGACAATTTGACAATACAACAATTTGACAATTTATTATCATATCTTCCTCTTCCTCTTCTCCTCCTTATACGCATTCAGCGCATCCCCTTCTTCAATAATCACATTTCCTTCATAAGTTATTCCCGCGTTATTTCCCGATTTCACTTCTTCCGCGATTTTTTTATTGTACTGAAGTTCTTTTACTTCTCCTTGTCCTATTTTTTCACCACCTCTAAGCACTTCAAGCAAAGACGCTTTTTCTATTTTCCCGCTTTCAACTTTCGCGCCGATAATCATATTCACCTTTTTGGCGGATTTCTTTCCCGATTTAAAAATCGCGATCACTTTAAGAGTTCCTAAATCCATTCTGACAATTTCCGCGCCAAGAACAAAAGAAAGCTCTTCTTTAATATCGTTTACCAATTCATAAATAATTTTATATATTTTTATGTCTACATCTTCTTTCTGCGCGAATTTTTTTACAGATGTGTCCAAACCAATATTAAATCCGATAATCTTCGCCCCGGAAGAATTCGCCATTTTTATATCCGTTTCGGTTATATTTCCAACTCCCATTTTTAATATCTGAATCGCGGCTTCATCCGACTTAATTGTTTCCAAAATTTGAACTATTGCCTCAAGAGAACCCTTTGTGTCCGCTTTAAGAATTATGTTCAGTTTTTTCATTCGACGCAATCTAACAAGCTGTTTTATTTTAGCGGAACTGATAATTTCATCTTTAATATTTCCCCTTTGCTTTTCTTGTAAAAACTCTTTCACTTTGTTTTCAGCGGCAAAACGGCTCGTCTCGGCAAATAATAAAGAACCCGCTTTTGGAACTTCATTTAATCCGGTTATTGTAACTGGCGTAGACGGCGTTGCGCTGTAGATCTTTTTTCCCGCAAAATCTTTCATCTCTTTTATCCTTCCCCAAAGCGATTCAACACTGACATAATCGCCGTTTTTTAATGTTCCATTTTGAATCAAGACGGTTGCGGTTGGTCCGCTTTTTGGATCAAGATGCGATTCAATCACAAATCCCTCAGCCAAAGAATCGGGGTCCGCTTTTATTTCTTCTAAATCCGCGGTTAAAATTATCATATCAAGCAGCTCATCTATTCCTTCTCCGGTTTTTGCGGAAATATTCACGCAAACCGTTTTTCCTCCCCAATCTTCCGGCATAATATCTATTTCAGATAATTGCTTTTTCACTTTCTCAACATTTGCTCCCGGCTTATCAATTTTATTTATCGCGATTAAAATAGGAACTTTTACATCTCGCGCGAAATTTATCGCTTCTATCGTTTGCGGTTTGACGCCATCGTCAGCAGCAATAACAATCACGGCCAAATCGGTAGCGTAAGCTCCTCTCTGCCTCATTGCGTAAAACGCTTCATGTCCCGGCGTATCCATAAAAGTAATCACTTCTCCTTTTTTCTCAACTTGATAAGCGCTAAAATTCTGCGTAATTCCGCCAGATTCTTTCTCTGCAACACTTGTCTTGAGAATTTTATCAAGAAGCGTTGTTTTACCATGATCAACATGTCCCATCACAACAACAATGGAAGGTCTTTTTTTTGCGCCTACTCTGATTTTTTTCTTTAATAGCCGCTTTCTTTTTTTGTCAGCTGATTCCAATTTTTTAAGTTCAAATCCAAAATCATCCGCAACAATCTCGGCAGTGTCAAAATCCAGAATCTCATTGATACTGGCAAAAATTTTGTTCTCTATCAGTTTGGCTATCAAATCGGTCGGTTTAATCTCCATTTTTTCCGCCAATTCTTTTACGGTTGCATTCTCCGGAACTTCAAGAACGATTTTTTCTTCTGTTTTATTTTTATCTATATTAGTCATTGTTAAAATTATATTATTATATTTAGGGTCTGCTGATTTTCTCCAATTATCTCTCCTCTCTCCCCCCTGACAAGGGGGGCTGAGGGGTTGGACTTGCGCGTTTAATCCCATTTTTCCCCTCCTTGCAAAGGAAGGAGTTAGGAATAGTTGTTATAATTTTTAATTTCCAATTTTTAGCTTCTCTTTTTTTTGAAATTAAAAATTAGAAATTCATTAAAAATTATAAAATTAAAAATTAAATTTATCTCTTCTTGTAAAAAATAGATGAAAATCAGCAGACCCTAATTATTCTAAAATTTGGCGCTTTCATATGTTGCCTTTTGTAAAAAACTATTTTGTCTCATATAGACTCTGCACTATAATAAAAAACTAACAACCTGTCAACTCCGTTCCAAATCTGCGCGGCAATCTGGTATCATATGCGGTAATAAAATAATATTTATAATTACAAATGAAAACTGGCTAATACAACAATTTGGAACGAGGTCAACCTCTTTCATTTTAACATTTTTATATGATTTCTACTTCGGCAATTTGGAAACAATTTTCGCCAAGTCGGGATGCTGAGACATAAAACGATATTCTATCAGTTTCATTATAATTATAATATGCTTCACTTCAACCCATGCTTTTCCCTGATGGGTAATCAGCTTTCCAATTTCCGCGCCCAAATTATTAATGTATTCCGGTATTGTCTCTGCGCTGATTTTTTCTTTCAGCTTTGAAATTATTTTATCAAGCTCGTCTTTATCTAGCCAAACCCCGCGGCATTCCAAGCAAATGTCAACCATCACATCCGTATTCCCGCACTTAATTTTGAAAAGCGGTTTTCCGTCGCGCGGACAATTAATTGATTTTCCGCTAACAGACAGTTTGTCTTTATCTTGCCATAAGTCAAAATCCAGCCAGCTTAAATTTTCATCGCGCTGATCGCGAACTAATTTAAGTTCATCTTTGTCAAACCAGATCCCCCCGCAATTGTCGCAGCAATTAACCTCCACGCCATTAATCTTGATTTGTTTTAATTGTTGATTACATTTTGGACAGTTCATAGATTTTAAATTAGAAATTAAAAATTATGTCAGTACCGCAATTTGTAAATACAAACATTACTTCTTGCTTTTATTTCAAAATTACAGCTGGGATCGTCAAGATTTTCAAGCCGCGCGGACAGTTCAAAAGATTCTCCGTTAGATGATTGATAGATGTAATAATATTCAGGATCTTTCGGATCAACCGGAACATTCGCGTTTTCGTTGGCAAATTTAATTTTATTGGTTATCTGATTATTTTCGTTAAGCTTAACAGGGACACGACTCACAGGATAAATTCCATTTTCTGCTTTATAACGCCGCAACATTCTGGAAATGGAATTTAGATCAGATATCCGCTGTTTGTCTCTGCCTTTTATATTGTCTTCAAAAGTTTTCTTCTTATTTGCATCTTTTTCGTCTGCATCATTTAAGTTAGATTTATCACGATATAAATCCGATACACTGTCTTCTGAAGAAAAACATCGTCTGCCTTTTTTAAATGAAGCGCAAATTTTATAATCTTTACCATTGTCTAATTGGTAATATTCATACGGCTCTTTTGTTTTGGGATCTTTATAATTAATATCTAATTCACTTAATGACTCTGGATATTCTCCTTCTTCATCATAATATATCATCAGATTTATTTGAATTTGACTTATATCCGCAAAACGCGCGGTATCCGCTGCTTTATCCTTAGCGCTATTTAAACTTACAAGTACAATTAAAATAAATAATAATGGTATAGCTAAAATCCCCAACACGCCAACGGCAATGAATGACTTTTTTGTTTTTGCTGACGGCTTGAATTCAAAATCGCCTTTAATCTTCCTTAGATTATTATAAATAAGAAATGAATAAATCATTGAAAGCGGAGCAATAATTACTGAAACGAAATCACCCATTAAATTAAAAATTCCTTGTGTTATTGCCTCTCCAATAAAAAATGATAGTATTGATCCTACTATTATGCCAATTAATAAAATAACTACAAGAGTAATAGTTATAACTATAAATAAAAATAATAATCGCCAAAGCACTTGCCACCAATAATTCCTGACATATTCTCTGCTTTTCAAGATCGCGTTCATTCCTTTTAAATCTTCCGCGACAACAATATATACCGCGAAAATAAACCAAACAGTAAAAATAATCCCAGGAATAACAAAGAAAATATAACCGCCTATTATTATAAAACTTGACAATATTGATACCCAGATGAATGGTTTTATCTTGCGCCATCCTCTTTTATAGGATTCTTTTATCCCTATGTTTTCCTCACTGTCCTTAATCGCATAAATCAACGCGACTTGGCTCCAGAATTGGATAATAATTACCGCTAGAAATAAAGCAAGAATTAAAACAAAGCCAACAAGATAAATTACGATGTTAACAATAGAGGATTTGGAAATAAAAGATTCCAAGAATCCTACTCCTAAAACACCAACTCCAAAAACTAAAAAAGCAAGAAGCATCAATAATATCGGAGCAACCATTATCCCCAAAAATGTTTTCCATCTGGCTTTGTATAACTGCCACGCTTCCGATAATAATTCTGTCGGTTTTTTTAGAGACGCAGTTGGCTGACTGGAATTTGACGCTGGCGCGGAGGCTGCGGGAGGAACAAAAGAAGGCGCGGGATTATGTTTCGCGCCGCTGCCTATGCCGTCAACATTACCCGCTTGGTTAGCGTTCGCATCGCCTTCTAAATTTTCATCGGACTTCATTTTATCAAAGTCCATTTTCTTTGGATCAATTTCCATATTTTTGTTTTAGTTGATTATTTTATATTTTTGAAATATCTTTTTTTATTTTCTTAATTTCATTTTCACCTTCAATTAATTCTCCTTTGTACAATTTATGCAATAACAATGGCACTCCACAATCTTTACATTTTCCCCATTTGCATCCGCCATTATTTTCTTTAGACAATTTTTTACACATCGCGATTTCCCTTTCAAAAACTTCTTTTTTGATTACGGATTTTTTCAGTCCCGTTTCGCGGGATAATTTTTTATTTGGCATAGAATTTAGAATTGATTATTTGATATTGATTTATATTTGGAATTTGGAATTTGATATTCCCCCAAAAAAATTCTCCTAATCCTCCCGTATCGGGTACGGGATAGATTCTTTGATAAAGAGAAATTTAATATCCAATATCCTAATATCCAATATTTTAATAACAAACTCCGCTATCGCTTCGTTTGTCGCTCCAATAATATCCTAATTTCAATATCCCAATATTATCATTTCTTCCCCAAATAAACCATCGTCTTCAGAGCCGTATCGGCGCAAGGAAGATACTGTCAATTCTTTCTTAACTATTTTAGCATCACGCCGATGCTATTGCGCAGATACTTCCAGCCAAAAACATTCCCTTCGCTTCTTTGCTGTTTTAGATTACCGCCATAAATAACATACGAATCTTTTCCGCTGCCTCGCGATAGATTATTGTAATACTTTAATCCCTTGAAATAATTATCAGTAATTGTTTGACCCGACTTTATTTCAATGGGTATTATTTTATTGGGCACTTCAATCAAAAGATCAGTTTCATTTCCCGCTTTATTTCTCCAAAAATAAACATTCGGCGCCGCTCCTTGATTATACTTATATTTAACAAACTCCGAAATTACAAAGGATTCAAAAATACCTCCTCTTAAATAATGATTTTTAAGCTGTTTTTTGTCCGTCAAGCCAAGCAAAGAGCACAAGAGACCGGTATCATAAAAATAAATTTTCGGCATCTTGATAACGCGCTTGCCATAATTTTTATAATGCGGCCGCAGAAGATAAATAATAAAACTTGCTTCTAAAATTGACAGCCACGACTTCGCTGTTTTTTGGTTTATGCCGCAATCCTCGGCTAACGAGGAAATATTCAATAGCTGACCTGTCCTCGCGGCGCACAAATTTAGAAATCTCTTAAACGCGCTTAGATTAGAAATATTTTTTATTAGGCGCGCGTCCCGCTCCACATAAGTTTGAATGTAATTCGCGTAATAACCGGCAGCGTCAACTTTTTGATTAAACAGTTTCGGATAAAATCCATTAAACAATAAATCATCTATTTTAGTTTTGTTGAATTTTACTTTCGCTAAAAATAATTCAGATAAGGAAAAAGGAAGCAGATTAAAAATTGCCGTTCGCCCCGCCAGCGACTGGCCAATGCTTTCCATTAAAAGAAAATTCTGCGATCCAGTTAAAATAAATAAGCCGTTTTTCTTTTTCTCGTCCGCCGCGACTTGAAGATACGACATTAATTCGGGAACTCTCTGAACTTCATCAATAATCGCGCCATTCTCATACTGCGATAAAAATCCTTTGGGATCATTTAGCGCGAATTCCCTATTTTCCAAATCCTCAAGATTGACATATGGCTTTTTTGGAAAGATATTTTTCACTAATGTCGTTTTTCCCGACTGCCTCGGACCGATCAGCGATATAATTGGATATTGTTTATAATATTCCAATATTTTTTTAGTAATACTTCTTTTAATCATACTGCCAGTATACATCACTTGGACAATTCTGTCAATGGACTACCAGAATTGTCCAGTTTTATTTTTACAATACACTGCTACTGCTAGTCCCCTAATCCTCCCGTATCAGGTACGGGATAGATTCTTTGATAAAGGAAAATTTAATATCCAATATCCCAATATTTTAATAACAAACTCCGCTATCGCTTCGTTTGTCGCTCCAATAATATCCTAATATCCAATCTGTTGCGGGAACTGTTTTGTAAACAATTCTTTTTGTTTTGAAATTTCAACAGTTTTTGTCCTATCGTTTTATGTTTTTAATGCGGATAGAATTTTGATAATTTTTATTTGCTTGGGAAACATTGGAAACTGGTTACAAACCAGTTCCCGCAACAGATTTTATTTGCCTGGTATTTACAAAACAGTTTCCGCAATAATATTTTTACTTTCTAAAAAATAAATTTTTTGCTCTGGTATTTTTTAAATATTTTACGCTCTCATTATGTAATTTTCGCAAATCATTATCTTGAATATTAGCATTCACTAAAATATCAAAAATATCGTCACGCTCAACATTGGTGAATATCTGGGTTTTATAATTTTCAATTTTTCTTACGATATCACGCGTACAACCAACTGAATCTGTTCCTGAAATTTTTAGTTTTCCAGCAATTGGAAATACAACAAAAGATAATATTTGCGCTTTTGGATATTTAGATTTTATAAGCTCCTCAACTGCTTTTGTATGAGCATAGTTTTGTCGCAATGGATTATAGAATCTTTCTTTGTGTTTATATATAACTTGTGTCCAATATTTATCGTTTGCATTTCCAAAAATCCATCCCTTATATGATTTTGTTTCTATACAGAATATCCCATAGTTTGAAATAATAACATGATCAAGCTGAGTCGCATTTAAATTGCCACTGGAAGGCAATAATAAATCATTTAGAATTTTGTAATGAACAGGATCAAGTTTGAATAGTTTTTTTGAAACAAATTTTTCTCCAATTAGTCCTTTTAAATATGGAAGTTTTATTTTAATGATTGCCACAATTATTAGCATAACTGACATCGCAACCCACACTTTCCATAAAGAAAGAAATATAGTTATCAGTCCCTTATTTGTTTCATCTGCCATACTATTCCAATCCATGTTGTTTTATTTATATGTAAGATTTCAGAACATTGCTTATACTTTATAGGAACTTTTAGATTAGAGAAAGAGCTTTTATGCCGGATGGTGATTTTAGTAAAAACTCTCCTGAACTCAATTTTAGACGTTATAAAGAATATCTAAAATTGTAAACAACGCTAACAATTCTTACAATTTATATTTTAACATTTTGCACAATGGCTCCACAGCCCTATCGGGACTATGGAGCCAGCGATTCTTTTCACACTTTCGGGCTGAAGCCCTTGCTCCAAATAAATTTCCAGTTTCTAATCCCCAATTACATTCCAACGATACTTCAAACCTCCCCTAGCCCCTCCTTATCAGGAGGGAAACAAAATTCCAATTTCCTAATTTCCTAATTTCCAAATATCTATCGTTTTTTCTTCCCCAAATAAACCATCGTCTTCAGAACCGTATCGGGTGTGAGCGAAATACTGTCAATTCCTTCTTTGACAACAAACTCCGCAAAGTCAGGAAAGTCAGATGGCGCTTGGCCGCAGATGCCGACTTTTCTTTTTCTTTTATGGGCGCCTTTAATTAACTGCCTGATGAGAATTTTTACCGCTTCGTTTTTCTCGTTAGCGATATGGGATAAGTTTCCATTGTCACGGTCTATTCCCAAAGTAAGCTGGGTTAGATCGTTGCTGCCGATTGAAAAGCCGTCAAAAATTTTGGCGAATTCGTCAACTAAAAGAATGTTGGACGGAATCTCCGCCATAACATAAACTCGCAGTTTATTCTTTCCTCTTTCAAGTCCCACTTCTTTCATCACCGCTAAAACTTTCTTACCTTCCTCAACAGTTCGGCAAAATGGAACCATCACAATCACATTTGTCAACCCGAATTCTTCGCGGACTTTTTTAATCGCCTGGCATTCCAACTTAAATGCCTCTTTATATTTCTCGCCGTAATATCTGGAAGCGCCCCGCCAGCCGATCATTGGATTTTCTTCGCTCGGTTCAAAATACCGCCCGCCGATTAAGTTGGCATATTCATTGCTTTTAAAATCGGAGAACCGCACAATAACATCCTTCGGATAAAAAGCGGCTCCCAGTTTACCAATTCCCTGCGCCAGCTTATCAACAAAAAATTCCGTCTTGGTTTTATAACCAAAAGTAATTCGGTTTATTTTATTGACTGTCTGTCGGTCAATTTTGACATCTTTAATTTTGTTATCCAGCGCCATCAACGCTAGCGGATGGACTTTGATCGTGTTATTGATAATAAATTCCTCCCGCGCCAAACCCACTCCGTCATTGGGAATAAACGACTGGGTGAACGCTTGGTCTGGCTCGGCTAAGTTCATCATTATTTTCACTTTCGGTTTTTTAATGTTTTTAAGATTTGTTTTCTTAACTTCAAAATCAAGCAGTCCTTCGTAAACATACCCTTCTTCGCCTTCCGCGCAGCTGACCGTCACTCCCTTTCCCGATTTCAAAACTTCCGTGGCGTTTCTTGTTCCAACTACGCACGGGATTCCAAGCTCCCGCGAAACGATTGCCGCGTGGCAAGTCCTTCCCCCGGAATTTGTTACGATGGCGGAAGCAATTTTCATAATCGGTTCCCAATCCGGATCAGTCATTTCCGTTACCAGTACCTGCCCTTTTTGAAATTTATCTATCTCGTTGGCATCTTTAATCATATTTACTGCGCCCCTGCCAATTTTATACCCCACGCTTGCGCCGGAACAAAGAATTCTACTTTTCCGTTTCAAAATATATTCCTCTAAAACATTCAAGTCGCGAACAGATTGCGCCGTTTCGGGACGCGCTTGGACAATAAACAACTTCCCCGTCACTCCGTCTTTTGCCCATTCCATATCCATCGGCCTTTTATAATGCTTTTCAATAATTGTCGCCCATTCCGCAAGTTTCAAAATTTCTTTTTCCGCAATGCAAAACTTTTTTCTGTCCTCTTTTGAAACCGCAACATTTTTTGTTGATGATTTTCCCTCCGCGCTATAAATCATCTTTATCATTTTAGAACCCAAGTTTTTTTCAATAATCGGCTTGAACCCTTTTTTGAGCGTCGGTTGGAAAACATAGAACTCGTCCGGAGTTACCGCGCCCTTGACGATATTCTCACCCAACCCATAAGAAGCGTTGATAACCACCGCGTCGCGAAATCCTGATTCGGTGTCAATAGAAAACATCACTCCGCTAACCGAGCGATCGGAACGAACCATTTTTTGCACACCGACTGAAAGCGCGATTGTAAAATGATCAAATCCTTTATCCTCGCGGTATGAGATGGCGCGGTTTGTAAAAAGCGAAGCAATGCATTGTTTGGTCGCGTAAATGACATTGTGAATTCCCCTAATGTTTAAATAGGTCTCTTGCTGTCCGGCAAAAGAAGCGTCCGGCAAATCTTCCGCCGTCGCTGAACTTCGCACCGCCGTGTCAACATTTCTGCCATATTGCTTTTCCATTTTTTGATACGCTACCGCGATTTCTTCCTTCAAATGTTCCGGCAGTTCCGTCGCCATAATCGCCTGCCTGACTTTCTCGCCCCGCTCCGACAAATTTTTCATATTGCCTGTGTCCAGATCTTTCAGAATTTCTTTTATCTCTTCCATCAATCCCGATTCTTTCATAAAATTCCGGTAGGCGCGCGCTGTCAGCGCGAACCCGTTGGGAATGTTTATTTTCTTCTTGGTGAGTTTCTGATACATTTCCCCCAGCGAAGCATTCTTTCCGCCCACCAGTCCGACGTCTTTATTTGTCACCTCCTCAAACCAGAGGATGTTTTTTTGCGCTTTGTTTTTCATTTTTTTTGGTTAAGGTTAAATTTAATTAAGGTTAGGTTATCTTATAGATATCTTATACCTTGCAAAATAATTCTATTTTACTTTATAATCTATTATCCTATTAACACACCATTTCTTTATACGCTCTGTAGATATTCTATCGCATATTTTTGGGTCTTCAGTTTTAAAAGAAATCAGCATAAGACAATAATCTTTCTTGTCCAGCTTTTCATTTTTATTGCACACTTCCGGATCATTCATTTCTTCTGCAACAGCAAGAATGCAGCCATACTTATTATTATCCGAAACTTTATCACATATCTCCGGTTCCTTAAGCCGTACAGCAAACTCTTGCCAACAACCTTCTCTTGATGATGAACTTTTAATCCTATCGCATATTTTTATGTCTTCCTGTTCTAACGCAACCCCCCGAAGACAATCATTCTTTGTATCAGAATTAGATATCGTATCGCATAATTCAACATCCTTCAGTTTTATTCCTAAATTTTTTAAACACAGATCTTCAGTTTCGGGAATTCTGAATTTCTCATTAAAACAATATTTTATGTGTTCTTTTCTGCCTACAGCATAAGGAATACAATTTTCAATATAGTCATCACCCGTTTCATTTTGATAATAATGGCTCATATTAAAACATAATTCCGGATTTTCTGTTTTTCTCGCTACATATCTCCAACAACCATCATTTCTATGTGATTTGTCGCCTTTTTTACAAAAATTTTTATACAGTATTTCTTTTTCACCATTAATAGAAAAACTCCACTGCTCGAAATTATTCAATATAACCTTATATTTTTTTTTAGGTAAATTTTTTATAATAAAATTAAATTTAGTATTTTCTTCTGATGCTAATGCATTAGCATGTTTTGATAGTCCTAATATTCCTAACTGACTGTCATAACTAGCTATATATAAATACAAACTGTCATCTTTTTCTACCTTATAGAAACCGTGAATAAAAGATGCTCCACTTCCCTGTATCCATGTGTAATTTCCATCTATAATAAGATCGTTTCCTTCCCATTTAATGCTGTTAATACAAGCATTAATTCCTCCACACCCAACAGCATTCTTTCTGTCATAAGAAAAGTCATAGTTGTAAACTAAATAATAAATCTTGGGAACAATATTAGAAAATAATAAAATTATCGTTAACAAAATAATTGGAATAATAAAAAGTTTTATTAGAAACAAAAAAATCTTCATCACTTTCATATACCATTCAACTATTTTTTTTAGTATGTCCATATTTTCATTTTAACAAATTAGAACAATCTATTCCTCAACCTAAAAAACTCCAAACAATTCTCCCTGCTTATTACCTCAATCTTAGAGTTTTCATAAGCCTCCAAAAACTCCTTCGGTTTTTTAAATTTATCTTTATTAAGCTTAAATTTATATCCTCTCAATTTTTCGCCAAATTCTTCCAAATAGTCAATCTCTTTCTGAGTATGCGTTTTCCAGAAACAGATATTTTTATTCTTGCTGTTATTGTTGTTTTTTCTTTTCTCTTGACTTAGAAAAAATAAGCGGGGATGAATAAAACCTCTTTCTTGTTTATTGTTTTTTCTTGATACAAATCTTTGGTAACCACTATCGCTTGTTTAATTTTATTTTTGGTATTCGCCTCCGAGATAAAATTTGCCAGTCCCGACAAATCGCTTTCTTTAATCTCGTTTTTAAATTTCACCTCTACCGGAATTAGTTTATTTTTTTCTTGAACGATAAAGTCAATTTCGTTTTTGTTTTTATCTTCGGAATAAAACAAAGTTCCCGCTTTTTGAAATCTTTGAGCGATAAAATTTTCAGCCAAAAAACCCAACTCCGTCTCTGACGGTTCAAGTCCAAACTCGCCTATTAAAAAATTGCGGATGCCCGAATCGGAAAAATAAAATTTATAAGGACGCCTTGTTTTCTTAAGAGTTGTTTTATAATGTTCGGAATGAAAAGCCAAAAAAGATTGCTGTAAATAAAAATAATATTTCTTGACTGTTTCTATTTTTAATCCCGTCTCTTTGGAAATTCTGAAAAAGCTGATTCTGCCGCTGATATTTTGAGCTAAAAATTTAAGCATCCCTTCAAAATCCGCCAGATGCTCAATGCAAAACACCGAGCTGATGTCTCTCTTGAGAATAAGATCTAAATAATCTCTCAGAATTTTTTCTTTGTTTAAAACACTCTCTTCCAAAACAATTCTCGGATAACCGCCAAATTTTAGATATTCGTTAAAGTTTCTTTTGAGAATATTTTGATGGTCAATTTTGTTTCCGACAAATTTTTTTATTTTAGAAAAGTCCAGCTTGTCTTCAATGTTAATTTTCTCTTTAAACAAAACAAATTCTCTAAAAGAGAGGGGATGAATTTCAAAAAATATCATCCGCCCGACAAGTTTTTTAAGAGAATCTTTTTTCAGCCGCGCGGCGCTTGAGCCGGAAATGACGATTTTAATATTTTTTTTGAGGTCAAAAATATTTTTAAGTTGGATTTCCCATTGGTTGATATCTTGGATTTCGTCAATAAAAACAAAAAGCGGCTGAGAAAAATCTTTCTTTTGATAGTTAAGATATTCTTGGATAATATAAAGCAACCCCTGATTTTTAAGATAGCCGGCGATTATTTCATCATCCGCCTCTAAAAAAATGATTTTATCTTTATTTTTGGGATTTGCTTTTAAGAGTTGGTTAATCAACTGATAAATTAAAAAGGTTTTTCCCGCTCTTCTTACTCCGATCAGCGCTAAAATTTCCTCGCTTTTAAGAAATGGTTTAATCTGATCCAGATATTCTTTCCTTTTGACGCCGCTCTCTATTTTCTCCCCTCGCCACCAGGGATTGTAGTATTTTAGTTTTTGAATTAATTTTAGTTCCATACTAACGGAGTTATTTTAGCCGTTTTACTCCATTGTAGTGGAGTTATTTAAACTTGTCAAGATTCCATTTTTCCAGTCCGACACCTTTATCATTTATTTTTTCAAACCAGAGGATGTTTTTTTGCGTTCTGTTTTTCATTTTTTTGGTTGTTAAAAACTATTATTAAAAATTATTAACGGTTTATTCTGGCGAAAAAATTAAAGGGGTAGAAATAATTTCTCCATAATTGATCCGATGAAGAGAATTCATTGTCAAATGCGAAATAGTCAACCAGCGCCTCGCGCGTTCGTAGAAGCTCTTTCAAGCGGGATTTATTTTTAGTGTCTTCAACAGTCAAATCCAAAAGTTCCAAGGCTCTTTCAAACGCCCTGGAACTATAATCGGGATTATTTTTTTCCCGCCATAAAATCGTCCGCTCAACCTCGCTGCCAATATTCGCCATCTGTTCGGCAAATGTCAGCTCAAACCATCTCCCCGCCGCCAGTTGTTTATGTTGAAAACTCACCCCATTAGAAATTCCTTTCCTTTTTATTTCCATAAATCTTTTTTTATTCCCCGTCTAAATTCGTAATTTCTAACGGGGCTCATTCTTCAATTAAATTATTAACGACTTCAATAATTACTTTTCGCGTGTCTGAATTCTTCACGCCACGACTGCGATTGCCGCTTGAGGGTCGCAAATTTATCATTGAATCAAATTCAATTCGTTTTTCATTCCCATTTTCAAGATAAATATTAATCCCCCATAAATTAGTTTGCTCGGATCCGTTTTTAATAAGCAGCGCTTCTTCGTCAGCGTGCAATTCCCCACCAACAGCCATTATTTTTTTCTCAACATCTACCACTGCTTTGACAAAATCGCCAAACATACTTTCAGCAAGTTTTTTTAATTCTTCAATTGAAATTTTATCTCTGACAATTTTCATTTTTGGTTCGGTTATTTTAAAATAAATAGAAATTACGCGTTTGCCTGTCATTCCGACAGGGCGACCACGTATCAGAGTGCGGGGCAGGCTTTAGGAGCAAGTGGAGGAATCTGTAAACGCAAGAATTTGCTTTTAATAGAAATACTTTAAAATAAGCGCTTTATCCGCTCACAGATCCCTCGGCTCCGCTTTTTGTCGCTAACGCTCCAAAGCTCCGCTCGGGATGACAAACTCAAACGTGTAATTCCTAATAAATTTATTAATCTGTGTTTGTCAACGCCTTTAGTCAGTGTTTGTCAATGTCCGATTTATAAATAGCGCGCAGACGAACACAAACCTTCGAACGCAGACAAACACCGGCTTAAAAAAATTTCTAATTTCAACTTTGAACTTTACACTTTGAACTTTGAACTAACATCCATCCCTCTCAACGCCGCGATTCTTTCTTCAACCGGCGGATGAGTCATAAACAGTTTGCTGACTTTTTTCCCTTTGAAAGGATTGGCAAAATAGAGATGCGCGGTGGCGCGGTTGGCAACTTCAAGTTTTTCCGGATCGGCGGAGATTTTTTCCAAAGCGCTTGCCAGACCCTCGGGATAGCGAGTTAATAAAGCTCCGTCGGCATCAGCTAAAAATTCTCTTTTGCGGGAAATCGCCAGCTGGATTAGCATCGCAAAAAGCGGCGCCAAAATAGACAGAAGAATAGCGATGATCATCAAATATCCGCTTCCTCCCCTGTTTCTGTCTCTCCCGCCCGCGCCAAACCAAACCCAATGCCTGAAAAAATCGGCTAAAAGCGCCACTACACCGACGAGAACAACAACAACGGTCGCCAGTAAAATATCGCGGTTTCCGATATGCGAAAGCTCGTGCGCGATCACTCCTTCCAATTCGCTTCTGTTTAATTTCTGCAAAATCCCGCTTGTTACGGCTATAACAGCATGCTCTGGGTCGCGGCCTGTGGCAAAAGCGTTTGGAGCGGTATCGTCTATAATATATATTTTAGGAAGAGGAAGCCCGGCGGTAATGCAAAGATTTTCCACCAGCCGATATAATTCTTTATTGTCTTCAAATTCAACAAGTTTGGCTTTGCTCATCGCTAAAACAATTTTATCCGAATACCAATAGCTTCCCACGCTCATTAAAATGCTGAAAATCACCGCGAACCAAAGAATGAAACTTGAACCCATCACTTCCGAAAAAACCCAGCCGACCGCGATAACAAAAATCAAAAACACCAACATTAAGATGTAGGTATTGCGCGTATTTTTATCTGATTGAGTATAGAGTGTTGGCATATGATTAGAAGTTAAAAAGTTTATTAGAAAATAAATTACTCAAACACTTTTAATAAATTATCAACTTCCGCGCGGAATTTAACGGCTTTATTATAAACTTCATCGGATAGTTTTTTATTGTAAGTATGAGCAATGAGATTTCTTGCTTTGAGATATTCAAACCAACTTTCTATGTTTTTAATCAAGCCAACTTCAGCTGCTGTTCTAAAACAGCTTTTAGGACTCTTGCAATCAAATCCTTGATCTCTTATATATTCCTGAATCGTTTTCCAAGCAAGTTCAAAAGTAAATTCAAATCTTTGAATCGTGGCGTCTTTGTGAATTCTTGTCGGTTCAAGTTCAGACGCTTCTTTTAATCTTTGATTTGCTTTTAATAAATCCTCTTTTAAATTTTCTAATTTTGTCATAGTTATAATTCTTTAATTTTTGATAAAGCTGTTTTCCGAAATTTATCGGAGACCAAAGAAAAATCAACTATATCCACTTTAAAAGGAAGATCTGATTCTTCAAAAGCTTCGTCAATCAAAGACAGTATTTCCCAAGCAATCGGTTTTTTTCCTATAATGCCAATATCATAATCGCTGAACTTCCTCGCCTTTCCTGTCGCGCGAGAGCCAAAAATAAAAACCTGATGTTCGTTTGGATCAATAAATTGAAATATAATATCTCCGATAGCTTTTTCTTCGTTTTTGAGAGTTGGTTTCATAAATATAGTATTCGCATATTGATTATCTATATTTTGCCGCTTCCTTATTTTCCTCTTCGTCTAATTCAAAATATTTCATATTATTTATTGTTATCTTATATTTTAACCGGAATGACACACGCAGCAATAGCGGAGTGTGTTATACATATGCTTCAATGAAATAACAAACTCCGCTGCGCTGCGTTTGTCAGTCCGAGATATAAAAGCAGTTTCTTTTGTTTTGAAATTTTAATGATTTTCACCGCTCATCAGCAAACTTGTCTAAAACAACGGCTTGCATTCGGGCTCCACAGGGCTATGCAGGCTGTCTAATAAGTCGCTTTTTGGAAAACTCGATGGCTTAAATAAGCCAAAAATTTTACGAAAAACGGCTAAAATCGGACTTATTAGACAGCTTGTATGCCGCTATGGAACCAGCGAGTCACTGCCTCAATTTTCCTTTGCCTGATGGATTATAGCCATTTACAACTTCTTCGCCATCTAAATAGCCATCACCATCCGTATCCGGATTATTTGGGTCTGTTTTATAAACAAATATTTCTTCATAATCAATTAATCCATCTTTGTCAGTATCTTGCCTTTGAGGACTAGTTTCATATTTCTTAATCTCATCAAAATCACTTAAATTATCACCATCGGTATCAGAACGAGTAGGATCAGTTTTATATACTTTTATTTCTTCATAATCATCCAAACCGTCATCATCTGTGTCAGAATTAAAAGGGTTTATTCCATAATTAAGTTCTTCGCCATTAGTTACTTTGTCATTATCAGAATCCATCGATTCTGTTGATTTATTTTCTATTCTTGCCAGGCAAACTTTTCTATAATCCGCTAATGGCAATTTATAGCAATCTTCCAAACTCTTAGCCCTATTAAAAAAATACATACTTTCACATTTATCTTTTCCTTTTTCTTTGCTAAGTCCGCTACAATCGTATCCCTGTCCAAACATATAATCATAACATAATGCTGGATATTCCAAAGTCCTCACTTCGTGACATAATTTTATATCTTTTATATTTCTAAAAATAACAAACGTCATAACTTTATCTTTGCATTCCTGATTTTCAAAAGGCTCGTCAGCAAAATACTTATTGCAAACATCCCTTCCTTTTTGCATATCATTTTCATAAACACCTATATTTATGGCTGTTCTCACAACACACGCCTCTTTTTCGGTTTTATCTTTTATCTCTTCACAAATATCACTATCTAGTATAACCCCCGCAATATAAGAATAGCAATCATCTCTTTTTTTCTCATCACCCAGCTCGCCGCATTTTTGAACATCTAGATTAGTTGTAGCATTTAAATATTTAAGTTCCTCAAAACAAGCTTCTTTTGCCAATTCATTCTCCTGAAGCATACAACGTTTTTCTGTAATTGGATGATGTTCATACAGTTTGTCCGGAAACGGATACACTATTTCTACACTTCCCGTATTCTCATTCTTTGGCAATTCTTTTTGACTCGGAGATTTCAAAAACAAAAAAGCTACCAACAATATTAGCAACAATAATAACACAAATAAAACAAGTAAAATAATTTTTTTTGTTTTCACCGATTTTATACTTAACATACTTCCTCACTTAAACAGACAAATAATTAAAAACAGAGACAACTTGTATATCCAACATAATATCCTTCTGGATTTGAGCAGTGATTACTATGACAAGCACTTAAATAACTACTGTGCCAATTAGCAGGATACTGAACTCTGCAATCTGTTCTTATCATATTGCCATTAGCGCTACAGTTATTACCACTATGGCAACGAACTCCATAACAACTAGTTGTCATATCGTCAGTTACAGCAGTTCCAACACAGATCTTACCTAAATCTTTACAAATGTCATCACATTTATAAGATTTGCAAGGATTATTACTTGTGTTTGCTGCCGGAGGCTTTATTCTTATCCAACCTAGCGCATTTATATCATTTTCCGCATCATTATAATTGTATGTTGAATCTTCAATCACTTGACAACAATAATCATACACATCCGAACAGTAATCTCCCGCCAATTTGTACGCTGGATCATTATATGTGTTTTGACAAACAACTGTATTAGTGCTAAAATCGCAAACATACCGCCCTTTTTGGCAAACATCGCCTATTGATCCATCGGCTAATATCGGCTGATAGCACCCCCCTCCTATTTCATCAGCAAGCGGATCTCCCGCGCATCCGAAATCACAACTCCCAGCGCTACAACTATAAATTGTCCTTGCCCACGCGGCAGCTCCCGTAATACCAGCGCAGTCGCTATCAATAGCCTCAAAACAATCAGGCGGACATCCCCCGCCAACCCCGCAATTACCTGGCGTAGCAGTTTT
>Ga0190345_1000083_pt1 | contig 26895 bp, 39 predicted proteins | sample 48721334_MG_FD_161674 | JGI IMG/M metagenome (GOLD analysis project Ga0190345, IMG submission 161674) | Hydrothermal vent microbial mat bacterial communities from Southern Trench, Guaymas Basin, Mexico - 4872-13-3-4_MG | ecosystem: Environmental > Aquatic > Marine > Hydrothermal vents >...
ACTCTTTTAAACAAAATATCCGGCTGCCGGACCTTCGATTATATGAATTGATAATCTTCTTAAAACAATATTTTGATGGAAAATGGGTGGTTGAGAATGTAGTTCCTTATTATGAACTATTGATTCCGCCTACAATTCAATTAAGTAGGCATCTATTTTGGAGTAATTTTACAATTCCTCGAATGAATTTTCAACAGCCAAAAGGAATTTTAAAAGATCTTAAAATCGAAATTCTGCAGGAATGGCATAATATCTACGAAACGACCAACCGAGAATATTTACGCAATTGTGTAGATTGGCGTATAGGTAAATATATCCTCGATTGTGCCGAAAATAATGTTTTTTCATTAGATAAATATATGATGGAGGAAGAAAAATGAATTGTGAATGTAAAGCAAAATTGGAAAAAATTTATGAAGAAATTAAATATTATGGAAATAAGATTGAAATTTACATAGGATTTGAATGTCCAAAGTGCGGAAATTCATATTTTATAAATCAAGAATTTGATGAAGATGATTTGGAGATTGATTAAAAAAAAATGGAGGAAGAAAAATAATGAATATTTTACAAAAAATGATTTCCAAAGAATTTGAAGTATATAGAGAATATATCGAAGACAAATTTTGGGGTGAATATCAACAATACATAGAGATTGGCATAATTGCTTTAAGAAACAATCTAATCGATATTTTTGAAACAAGCAATTTACAAAATTTAATAAATATAATCTTAAAAGACATAACGGAGAAAGAAATAAAAAAAAGAATAAAAAAAGAAGGGATATACGGGTTGGAAGTAGGAGAACTCGTGAATCTTAAGATAAAAGGGGTGAAATTTGAAGGAATATATCAAGGGAATATACAAAATACACCCATTTTCTATATTCATAAACAAAAAAGATATATCAACGGTTATGAATGTTGGTGGTGGCCGAAAAAATGAGATATTGTAAGAAATGCGGCTGTGAATTGCTGGAAAATGAAAGGATTTATTGTATCCCTTGTGTTGATAGGATGTCTGGAACGATTCCAACCCTGGAAGAACGAATAAAATACTATGATATTGAAAGAAAATATAAGGAGAATTAAAAATGAAAAGAATGTGTTTCTGTTTATTCTGTCTTGGAATGTTGGTAATCTATATTGTGCTATCCATTAAGTTTTTGATGGAAAAAAATATTTTTTAGTTTTTTTTTTCACATCTTTGATGATATTGTGTTCTGAAATCCTTTAGAAAAAAAGATCTAATTTTTCCTTCTTTTCGAAGTTTTTTAAGATGGTATGATATTGTTGATTTTGTTAAACCAAAAAAATCTACAAGACTCTTTGTGCTGATGCAATAAGGAGCAACAGGTATCGCAAACAAAATACCTTTATTATCTATTTGTATTGCATCACGAGGTAATTCTTCCCAGTATTTTTCAATTCCCATTTTTGCTCTCCTCTTCTTTTGCTTCCTTGAACATTTCCCGTAATAGAACGCATATACCATCCCCGTTCTCAGAATTCATTTCGTAAATGCACCAATTCCATAAAATACATTTATTTTTTTGAGTATCGGGGCAAGGTTCAGGCAACCAGTCCAAAAAACGTTCAATCTCTCTCATTTTCCATTTTTCCATTTTCTTTTTCCCCTTTGAAATATTAAATTAAGAATAAAAAATGTTCAAATGCTAAATCAATAGGAATACCTAATTCCTTCGCTTTCTCGTATTCTCTTTTACAACCTTCGGATTTCCAGTGAATAACACCATCCTTAACATCAAAAGCATCATAACTCATTAAGAGAATAAGATTATCCTTCATTGCTTCCATGAATGCTAAATCTAACTCAACGTATTTCATTCGATTATTTGCTTCCTCTTCAGAAATTCCCTCTTCTTTACAGTAGATCTTGTGGAATGGGTGGCTATGCAAGATCGGGGAAAATACGTTCATATTTTTTTCTCTTAATATTTTAAACCATTTCACCGCAAATCTGAAGGATTCTTCAGGATTGTTGGTGTAGGGGTGCGATAGATAATATATTTTATTCTTCATCGTTCTTCACCTCTTATAAAACAATCTTAAATCCTTTTTTGGTTTTGATTTTCGGAGCGCATTGGTAGTATCGTTCCATCAACCCCTTGCAGAAATCGCAGATTTTTTCAGATACAATCATATATTTAAAGAAAGTTTTATTTTTTATCCAAATAGGTTTTCCATTTTTTGGTTTAAAATACATCCATTCCTCACCTTTCTCACCAAACATCCAATCAAACATCCAATAACCTCCCAATATCTTCTCTGATACCATGCAAATATCTAACAATTTTCACAAAAATTTTTTTAGATACTCCATCCTTACAATAGCCACAGATATCTCTGAATTCATCCCGATTTTTCGCTTTCGATATTTCGACAGCCATATTTTCGGAAACACCATGAAGCAATGCTAAAACTCTCTGAAAATCCGTTAATTCTTTGGACGGGCGTTTGTGATATTGCATTTCCTTACTATATTTTCCACTCCGAATCTCTTTGATTTTCTTAACAAGATAGAAATTGGATGGAACGTGATGAGGATATACACCATGCTTCAAGCAGATTGCTACAAAGCGTCTATATTCGAAAAATGAATGATTATCCACTTTATCGATATATATAGCATGTTTTTCCCAATCTGCATACTTCGGATAGTTCATTCGGGTTAGTTCGTCTTCAAGCCGAGCATAATCATGCACGTCATCCCCGAATTTCAATTCAGTCATTATTTTTTTGGTGGGAAATTGTATATCGGCTATTTCAAGATAACCCAACTTAAAATCAAAATGCTCTTCCAAGATCGGAAGGCTCTTTCTCTCAGCACTTGAAACAATCATGTCTTTCATATTTTCACAACCCCTTAGATCTTTTTAACTCCTTAATGATTTTGAATCTATCATTCAGAATTATTTCAGTTGGGATTATTATATATTTATAATCCAGTATTTTCTTAATATCTTTAATTAAATCTTCGAATTCACATTCTAAATAGAATTCACACCATCGTTCAAAATAGACACAATTATACTTTTTTTTACAATTTTTACAATCTTTAGTTCCTTTACGCTCTGGAATGAATTCTTTACAAATCCATCCGCAATTCAATGGGCATTCAAATTGGACAAAGCACTCAAAGAATGGTAAAAAATGATCTCCTATTTCAAGATTAGGATGAAATTTTTCAATATATTCATTCATAATCTTTACATCTTCGCTTGAAAAATCCCCTTCAGAGGGGACTAATTGTTCTTTCGTAAATTTCATACTTCAAACACCTCTCTTATTATTTTGAATCTGTCAATTAAAACCGTTCCAGTGAAAAAAACTGTAACTGTATCCAGTCTACCATCCCAAACCTTTTGATATTTTGATAATTTGCATTCTATTTCACAGATTGCATAATCTTCATTATAACCCTCAAAATCTATGAATAAATAGGCATTATCTAAAGTTTTAAAAGCACAATATGGGCCCATTTTATCCAAACGTTCATTCCATTCTGTTTTTGAATAATTAAAACGCATTATATTACCTTCTGGATCATAATGGTTATATAAAGAGTAAAATTCATCACCAAATACTGCAAATATTTTATATGCCTTCATCTATCTTCCTCCACAAATTCGGCAAGGAGTTTCTTGCAAATGGGGCAGAAATAAGCGACATATCGGCCGTCTTTTTTAGCAAGAGCCTTCTTATATTCAAAAATGCTCTCGCAATACCTGCATTTGTTCATTTTTGCAACCACCTAACATCATTGAGCCAACCTAAACATTGGGCCCAAAATCTTGTAAAAGGATTAACTGAACAAAATTTACCATATTTACTATATATGCATTTTGTGCAGACTTTATAGACCGTATGTGTGAATTTTGGCCTAAATTTACTACAACGAGCCCCTAAAATAAGTGGGCATCCATTTTCAAAAAAGGATTGTTTTAAAATCTCTTTTGTCACACCTTCGAGGAACTTATCATGCTGAAGAAACCATTCAGCAAACTCATCAACTTGCTCTTCGTATGTTTTAATCATTTTCGTAACCTCTGCACTCAAAGAGTGGAATCCATCTTAACTCAGTTTTTAGATGAAATCCATGGTTGAGATAAGTTTTTTGTTCCTGAAGATGAATGCACGATTCTTTCAAAAAATGTTTACATTTTGAGCAGTTAACGGTGGTCTTATTTTCAAATTCCGGCAAGGGTTTAACCAGAAATTGTTCCTCCTCCTCATCCATGAAATCATCATTTATTTTGAATACTATAGTCTTCTCGTATCTAAGTTCACCAGCAACTTTAGCACATTCCTCTACCATCTTTGTAATTAAATCCATGATGAAATATCGACATTTACAATTAAGACATTCATCAGAATATTTTTGCGACCAATCTTTTTCCAAAATCTCAATAAGACATTTCAATCTACTAAAATCCACCATTTTTTTCATAACCTCCACATTCATTACAATATACAATTTCTCTTTCTATATCGAACCAATAATTTAATTCATCAATTTCCTTCCCACATAGGGGGCATTTATAATCTTGTCTCATAAATGCAGCCCTTATCAAAGAATCAAAAGAGATCATTTTTCCGCCTCCTTTAAAAAATGTATTTCACCAAAATAATCAATATATATGACCTCCATATTTTTTAATGCATCGTAAATTTCTTTCTTTAATTCAGGATCATCTAATTCGATCATGAATGGTTCTGGTGCATTAAAAACAATTTTGAATCTATAATACTGAAAAAAAAGTCTTAAAGTGTTTTCAATTCTGTTTAGATATATATTTATTTCCAATAAACTCATGTTTGGATCAATACTGATCGTTATGGATGGGATATTCATTTTTTCATCTCTTAAATTTTTTCAATAATTTAGTTAATACTTCAGACAACTTACTATTATTAAAAACCCAACTATCGACTTTTTCCTTCATCTTTACATCATCACAATCATTCTCTAATGCAGTATAAAGAGTCTTAAATATTTCGTAGAGTGTCTTATCCCAGATAGAATAAAAGCAAGGGTTTTCTAAGTTAATCTGCTCGATGATTTTGCTGGCATCAACAAGATCCTGCAAACTATCTGATGAAATACCCAAACCCAAATCTTCAACATACCATACATCGATATCACTCAGTTGAGTATCGGATTCAAAGAGTTCATTAATATATTCAGTCAGTTTGTCGGGAATGAACCAGTGGTTAACAATTGATGAAATTTTTTGTCGAATTTTTATGCAAATGGAGTAATATTTGTTAGAAACTTGTTCATTCGTCATTCCACAATATGGACATCTACTCATTTTTCATCACCATTCTTTGATTGTTTTTGCCATTTTAAGAAGGCCTAAATATCCTTTAATTCCCTCTATGTTCTTTTCATTTGGTTCTAAATCACTTAGAATAAGAAGTTCAATTATTTTATCATAAATCGCAGATTTTTTATCTTTCATCATCATCATCCTTTTCTAATTCATCCACCTTTCTGTGCAATTCCACTAAGGGAATCACTTCGCCAATTTTAACATATCCATGCTTCAGCAAAGCGCTTTCAATATAAATAATAGCACCATGGTTAAACTTTTTTATTTTAACATTTTTGAGTGTTGTAGTTGTCATTATATACTCATTTATATAATAGTTGTATAAATATTTAAATCTATATATTACCGTATAAATTATGCTAAATTTTTGCAAAAAAGTGATTGGTTCCAGGTGGAAAAATTTCCAACGCTTTGTTAAAGGGGGGATTGGTCAGATCCCCCGGCGGAGGCAATGAAAATTATGACCAAAATTAGCAAATAATTAATATAAAAAAGAGGTTAAAAAACTATATATTAATCACATCATAACTAATCAATAGGCTCTATTTTTTCTTTTCCATAAACATAATTGCTTAGATCTGCCCACTGTCCCAGAAATTCATCTTTAAGGATTTCAATAAGATGAAGTTTTTCTTCTGGACTAAGTTTTCCATCCCTAAGTGCTTTAATCAATTCAGTTACGAAGTGATTAACTCCAGGTCGTTCGATTCCAAACACCACCACCAGAGTTAAAATCAAAGTGTTTCCAAAAAATCCTATACAGAAACTCCAAAGTGGTTGTTGGATAAATTTCCATCCAAACAAATATATATATTCAGACCAATCACCTTCTAATTTAGAAGCATTGGTCAAAAAGGCGATAACTATTGCAACAATGAACCCTAAGAATTGATTACGGGGTATTGCATCCAGAGTTTTCAATTTCATAATATTTTTATCATCTCGTTTATTTTTTGCTTGATTTTATGAATTTCATTTTCTATTTTTTTCAATTGATTCATAATATTCATAATCAACTTGTCGTAATTACCTTTGCAGTCAATCTGGAATTCTTCTTGCTCAGTCTTCCATAGCGCGAATTGCTCAAGAAGATTAACATGAGCTTCCACCGCGCCCTTGCTCAATTGCTTAGCTGTTTCGATATTATCTTCCGTAAACACAATATCCTCAATCCTTTTAAGTCTTTGAGCCAATTCTAATTCATTTTTTGTAGGGTTATTCATTAATTATTACTCCTTGTAATTTCTATCCAATATGTTCCATCGTAAATTAGTTCTAAAGTATCGTATGGATTTGCAGTCCAATTTGCTGTAAGTTTGAAATTACCCCCATTATTGATGACTGCGGCAGTTCCCGAAGCATTTCCAATAAGGGTTATTCTCTGCCCCGTTTTTCCATCTTCCAATTGAGTTATTGTAGTTGAGCCAGTATTGTTTCCAGTATAGAAAATACTACCACTGCTAACGCTTGGAGTAGTATCATCTGCAGTAAATGTATATACCCCCCTATAATTTGCTTCATTTTTAGCTTCCGTTTCAGCGATTAATATTTCGTTATTATTCGATTTTTGATCTATCTCTTCAAGTGGTGGTTGCCAAATCTGATCTGATATAATAATTTCACTCATCTTTTGAAAACCTTCGTATTTCGATTCAACAACATAACCCACTTCCTTGTAAACCGAATATGGAGTAAATAACCACATCCAGATCTGTTCACCGGGCAGAAGCGGGAACCTTGAGCCCAAATTGATCTTGTATTTTTTGATCACGGTATTTTTGGTATTTTCCAAAGACTGCCGATAATCATCCAACGCCGTTTGGTCGGTTATGCTCGGTTCTTCTTCGATGAATGTGGAGAAGTTCGGCTCGATTATGCTTTCGGATTTAAGCCTTCGCCCGTTTACATAACCGCCATGAACAATAAATCGGCCGTATTTGATTTTCTGGATTTTTTGGGTCGGTGGTGCGTATAACGGCCCGACATGGTCGGATAGTTGATACTCGTTGTAGCCGAGCAAATCGCGCATTCCAGAGATGTAGACAATATCGGCGTAGAAATGATAATTTGAATGTGAATTTAAAGTAGTTAATCTAATCTCATCTATTGCAGTTGGTGTTCCTCTAAAACTAAACGGGCCGTATGTTGTTTCATTAATTTCCACCGACCAATTATCTGCACAATCAAAGATGAATTTGCATTTATACCATGTATTATTTGAAGCCGTTGTTATTTCATGATACGCTGTATCATAATATCGAATTTTAGCATCACCAATTAATATAGTTATTGAATTAGTGATAGAACCATCATAAATATACAATGTATTATATTTATTTGCATCGGTCGTTCTTAGATGGGCAATAACCGTTCCAACCGATTGTTCAGTTATTGAAGCCGCTAATAGTGCATTTCCGCTTGAATTATTATCATACAAATCGATAACTCTGTCCCTTCCGCCGACTGAATCAACGGTAGCGGTGCAGTCGGTATCTAAGAATGGAACCCATTTTAGAGAACGGGCGGTGTAGCCATCCCAACTGAACCCGATGGCGTCAATATATATTTTATAATTAGATGAACTGATGAATGTTGAAAGTCGCAATTTACCTATAGAATCTAAAGAATTGGCAAAATTATAAGTTCCAGCAAGAATTCCACCAATATACCATTGATATGTGTCGGTAGAGCAGTTAAAAACAATCATAAAATGATACCATTTATTATCGGATGCCGCCACACCCGTGGAAGTCCAACCAGAATCATAATAATTGAAATAAGAACTTCCAGCATTAACACCAAACTGAGGCCCAGCCGCATAATTAGGTGCTAATAAATAAAAATCAAATCCTTTTGAAATATCATCACCTCTGACCCAAAATGAAATAGTTCCAGAAGTTTGGGCTGGAAAATCAATAGTAAATTCACAATCACCACTTGAACTATTGTCATATAACTGCATAACGTTCTTATGTCCATCAACCGATTCCACAATTGAAACGGAACAATCACTGTCTGAAGTATCGGTTCCCACCGTTAGGTCTGGATTTGCCGCAGTGCCCCAATTGACCACGCCTTTCACGCCTTTCTTATAATCCCAATCGGCTTGGGTATATTCATCCCAATAGACTTCATGATTCGGCCGGATGGAAGTCTGATACCCCTGCTGCTGGTCGATCCACTTCATGCACTGCAAAACGGTCTTATCCTTAAATGAAATCGTGTAGGTATCGGATGGAGTGGTATCGATTCCCGCATCATACCACAAAAAGGTGCAGAAATTATCAATTATATATTTAAGAATATAATGTAAAGTCTTATCAGTAAAGGATGCGGTGACTTTTTCGTTCAGATCGGTATATTGTGCGCCCGTTTTAACCAATGCGTCGGGATGTGGCCCAATAAGCCATCTGTATTCATTCCTATCTGTTTCATATTCGACAATATAATCGGCAATAATCAATTCTTCATCATCGGTATAAAGTTCTACATACTGCTCATCGAATGGTTCTATTTCACAGATCAATTCAGCATAAGAAGGTGTGTATAATTTAGGAAAGAAAAGAAGATTTCTTAATTTGGTTAATTCTTCATAAGTTATTTGATAAACTGTATTTATACCATTGGAAAACCAATTAATATATCCAGTAGTTAAATTACGTGTATATTCTTGTATTTTTACAAAATTTCCTTTATCCAATAATTTCCATAAATATCCATCCCAAAGAATATATTCCAAAGAATCCTGATCCTGACCATAAATAATTACGAGTTGGGTTGGTGTGGTTGATGCGAGAGTATTTAACCAATCATTATTACCATATTTTACTCTAATATAATCTTGGTCAATTAAAATTTTGGTATTGTTTTTGTTCCAATATAATTGTTTCTGCGAATTCCAATTCGATGGTTCTGTAAAAGATATTTGTTCAATATCTGTTTGAGCTGCATGAGCATTTGTTCCATTATAAGATGCAATATACCAACCTCCTCCATATTTATGATATACAAAGTAATATAAACTCTTATCTGAGTTAGAATATCCTGCATAGATTTCATTTACTCCATCCAAATTAGCATCTGTTCCTTCATTTGCATTAAATTTTACAAATAAAAAAGAAGTTGTTCCCGAGTCAACCCAATTATAAAACATAAAAGGGTCAGAATTTATTACCATTAAATCAATAAAATTAGCATTTCCACCAATTCCAGTTGTGCCAGTATTCCATGAACTTCCAGAATCAGTTGAATAAGTAGATGCATAAAGATTTTTTTCACTCCCATCATCGATATCGAAATTAATTATTGCCATAATATAATTATCTACAGTCCTTAACATCACTTCACGAATTTGAATGAATGTAAAACTTGATCCATGTTCAGTATCTGTATAAGATTCTGTATGTTCTAAAGTAGGAGTTGCTGTAAGAGAAGTTGCAGAATATATTTTTAGATCTATTTGATTATCTGCCCCAGCCGATTCTGCCCACCACCATTTTCCATCACAATATCCAATATTTCGCATATATGAAATAGAAACAATATTATTTGGAGTTCCAGATATTTCATCAAATTGAGGATATTTCATAATTACCACTCTATTTTATGCCCAGTTATTTTAAACCATAGAATCCATAATCCTACCCAAGAAATTTCAGAAAGAAATACCAAAGAAATCAACACTTCGCCTTTATTTAATTTAAATGTATATGCATCATAATAATATATAGGAAAATCTTCTAATACCACAGATGGAACTAAGTATAAACGTTCACCAATCCAGTATATTAGAATAAATAAACCCATTACAAAGAATGAGCCGATAAGAATTTCGCTTAATTTTATGTGCTTCGTGTTCCTGCCTCCTCAAAAATCATTGATTTTATTTCCATGACGGTAGCATCTCCATTTGCAACAGGATAGGCATCTTGAATCCCCTTTTGAACCAATACTTGATAAGTTGTATTTACTCCATCTAATTTGTGAAAATTACCAGCCCCATTTTTCTGAATTTTCAAAGTAAATGGCCCATTATGTTGCCAATCATCAATATACTGAATGAACGTTTCAACATCAGAAGTATTTTCAAAAATCAAACCTTGTGCAGTTATGACTAAATATTTTTCACCTATGTCATATCCTATACTTGTGCCTCCGATAAAATGGGTTATCGTAGGATCAAATATGTATTTCCATCTGATTTTCCGACATGCAATTTTCATTATGTCAGTTCCGTCAGTTAAATAAAGCCAACCCATATTTATTAATGTGGTCAAAATAATCGCCTTCTCCTCTTTTGAATTAAAAATTGTTCTTCTAACAATTCTGTTTGTCTTTCAATAGCCGCAATTAATTCTTGATTGTCATTATATTGATTTAATTTATCAAGAGGCATTACAACTTCGGGATTTGTAGCGGCACCCGCATATTCACCAATCATTGCCAAAGTCGGGCCGAAAGCAAGACCTCCTTGTGCCAAATAAGGAATTGTGCCAATAGAAGTTCCCAAAGCATTATTTATACCAGTTATTATTGAATTTATTGAACCCAAAATTCCATTTATGATATTTTTAGCACCATTAACAAATGATTTCCAAGCATTTGACAAAGTTCCATTTTCACCGAATGCGTCCGTAAATTTTTTCACTAAATTTTCGATCCAATTCCATAATTTTTGAAATCCTACAAGAAGTCCACTTATAATTGCCGCAGAAATACTTACAATTAAATTAACTAATGTGGATATAATTGGTATAAGTGCTTGAAGAATGGGGACTAAGATAGATACAAGATCATTAATTACTGGTTGCAAAACAACCCAAAGTAATTTAAATATATCAATTAAAGCATTTATAATTGGCAATAAAATTGCCATTAATATATCAACGAGAGGTTGTAAAATTGGAAAGAGAGATTCTAATACACCAAATAATAATTCCATTATAGGGATTAATAGTGTTGCTAAAAGTTCACCAATTTGTTCAAATATCGGCGTTAGAGTCATAAGTAAATTAGTAAAATCTGCAAAAAATGGAACTAATTGAACTAAAATTTGACCTACCAAAATCTCGAAAAGACCTTTCAAAGCATTTATTGGCATTTCGAGTAATTTCAATAAATTTAAGAAAGGTTCAATTAAGTTCATTAATTGCTCTAAAGCCCATGCTTTAATTGATGCTTTTGCTAATCCATCTAAAGCATTTCCAAATGCTTTAACACCTTTTTGAAATTTAGAACTTCCCATTTGTTTAGCAGTATCTTGCATTGGCTTCATTGATTTATTCATACTTGCTTCAATTGAATTCACAAATGATTCTATTGATTTGCTCAATTCACTGATTGAAGTTGCTAAATCTACTTGTTGGCTCATTTTGGCACCTCTGATATAAAGTTGGGATCATGATCCCATCCTGGTTCTTGGTTGAAATTAACAATTTGTTTATCTCCATTTTGCTTTGGATTCATTGACATCATTCGTAATTTGTATGTGATTATCGAATAGTGCAAAGCTCTAATTCTATCAAATTGATCCATTTTCTCGATTTCTTTAGGCCCTAAGTGTAATATATCCATCAAAAAAAAATCTTGAAATGAATCGGGGAGATCTCCTATATGAAATTCTTTAATGAAAGAATTAAAGAGCAGTTGATCTCTTTTAATCTGCTCTATCTGATCGATAAAAAAGACTTTCCAACCAATTTGAGATAGAGTTTAATACATAATCCTACCGGGATTTGAGTATTAATCTTTTTTCCAGTTTTATTCTTCCGATTAATCATTGCAATTATTTCAGTCCAACGCATATTAAACCTTACTCCTTGAATTTCTGGAATAAAACTCGCTGGATTTATTTTTTCTTTAATGCAGTCATCAACAGTAGTGATCTCGAAATCGAAATCATCTTCCGATATATTTTCATAATCTATTTCATTCATTTTTATTCACCTTAACTTGTAGTTATTAATGCACTTGGATCAGGCAAATTCAAAAATTTACCCAAATAGGAAAGCGCGCTTGATTCACCGCCTTTTATTACAATATCTACTTCAGCAGCTTTACCAGATTCTGGAATTGAAACAACACTTGATTCTGGAGATACATAAGCTTTAGTCCATTGAATATATTTTTCCTGATCCGTGGTTGCATCATATTCAAATTTGAAAGTTTGTTGACTTCTATCTGAAAAAATACTTTCATATTCACTAATTAAAGATTTATCTTTGAGAAATCCTTTCAAATTGCAGATATAATTATGGGGTTTTCTATATGCAACGCTATGAGCTAACGAAGATTTAGTTTGAGATGTTTCATAACCAACCTCGAAAGAAATTTCACCCGATACAATATCTAATCCCGTAAATGCCGAACCACCCCAAGTTAGTTGAGTATTTATTGTTGATCTCTTTCCAGTGCCACCTAATCCAGAATTATCCCAATTTGCCCAACCACCAACCCCAGAACCCCAAGATTGATCATGAAAACTATTGTTGCATGACATGGCTTGAGTATTATCTTCAAAATTTAAAAATGTGAATTCTGCTGCAGATTTTAACAATTTGCCTTTCTCAAATTTAAATGAAAATTTCTGAGGTAATCCATGTTTTAATAGTCTATTTAAATGATTACCTGATCCTGATTGATCATGTAAATGGTATTGTAGGAAAATAGTATCGACATCATCAGTATCCGTAAAATCGGCCGCAATTTGGCCAGTCCCAGTGTCCCACGTTCCACTCACAGTTTTATGAGTAAAGAACGTTAATAAGAGAAATGGATCTTGGAAAAGCATTTCAAGACCACCTTCACCAGGGCCTAATTCCGTTGTGGCTATTTTCTTAGGAACTAAAGAATCAAACGTTCTAAATTCCTCATCTATATTTTTAGGCTTTGGTGCGGGAAGACTTGCCATAGGATTAAATGGAATATTTTGATCTGTCGAAGGATCACCCGCACCTTTTGTTCCTTCAATACCCCAATAGGCATAAGATTGCTGTCCTGTATAAGTCATTTTTCATCAACATTTTATTATTGTTATCGAAAAAATAGAAGTTTCTTTATTTCTTATTTTTGGATTATTTAAGGGAGGGCCTAAATTGAAAGGAATTCCAGAAGCTTTCAAAATATTTAATACATCGGCTTTCATAGCATTTCTATCTTCATTTTTTGTGCTAACACAAGCAATTTCCCCTCCCAAATTCTGAAATAATAAAGTTCCATCCATGGCTAACTCTGGAGGTTCATCCATAGTGTTTCTTATTCCAATATATCCATTTTTATTTCCCCGTAATGTTCCATACTTAGGATCTCCTTTATTAAATACTATTATTTTGGGATCTTGATTGTTATTTAGCGCGTTGTAATTAGTCCATGTTCCCGCTTTTAGAATCGGTTCAATTACATCGGCAAAATCTTCAAGTGTAGTTAAACTCATTGACCAGTCCCCCTTGTAAATGTATCACCCGAATTAGAAAGTTTATCCCTATCTCTTTGAAATAAATAATCCCGTGGGATATACATTGGTCTTCCTTCACCATTAGCGCGCCCTTCCTCTTCATCAATCATTAATTCAACAATACGATATTCTTGATTCTGTAAAAATTCTGTATCAAGATCTGAAGCACCATCAATTTCAGTATTAATCAATGCATAAGCATCTTCTCTATATCTTGTCAGAGTGGATGCAGGTGGGCCATCGTTTTTTGCAGCATAGCAATTAGAAGATAATGCAAATGTCATATTTGTATTTACATCGGTTATAGATGAATCTTCTTCATTATCGGCATTTGAAACAGTGACTATTGTATCAAGATATGTGGCAGAAGTATAGGTTAAAGCATCTAAAGCAGTGGCTAAAGCTGCAGCAATTTCTTGAGCTGTTGAAATACCGGAAATATCAACCGTCACTTTTGTATATCCATTTGGTGCTGGATCATTACTTTCATCTCCAACTTGGTCAAACCAAACGTAATATTTATTTCCAGCTCCATCTATGTATAAAAAGTAATCTCCATCATCTAAACTGGCTTTCGCTATAGTTGTAATGAGAAATTTGATATATCCATCTTTATACCATTTCCTAATAGCCCACTGGTCATTTGTCATATATGTCATTATGCATCATCTTGTAATAGAATAATTCCTTCATTTTTTCCAGAAGTTCCAAATTCAGTTCCATACATGGTTTTAATCAAATACAGATCTGGAATATGTGTGATTAAATTAACTGGAGTAGTCCCGTTCAAAGTTGCTTCATAAGATTTCAGAGTTAAATTTGAATCGTAATATTTGATCATACATTTCCGCATTCCAGTTCCAGCTGCCGCATCATTTGTGCTTGTTGAAACAATGTTTAACTGATCGGCTACTGAACCTTGCATGGCACCTCCTTGATGGGCTGGTTGAATTATTGGATAATTATCAATATCTGCATGATATTCACCAACCCATTCGTTCGTATCTGGAGTATCATCCATTATTATTGTTATTATTTCAATTGCATCATCATATAATTCATCTTTAATTCTTGTCCATCTTCGTTTTCCTACATCTTTCGGCAATACTGCAAAAATACCAAAAGTAGAAACAATAATTCCAGCCGCGGCAGGTTTTATTAAGATATAAGATACAGTATTTTCCCGAAGTTTGCGAATAGTTGTATAGAAATATTTTGCTTGTTCATAAATTGCGGGATTTCTGAATCCTTCCACATATATAGGATTATCATTGTTATCCAACGGGATTTTCTCTGGTGCATTAATTACTTTTAATTGCATTAATTTTGAAGCGGCGTCAGTTTGGGCTTTTAACATGATAAAATAATTATCATAATCTTCATCCGCAACAAAAGTTCCTCCATTCCAATAATTTGCACCTATTGGAATATTTCCAAACCAACGATCTACTGCCAAATTTAATCCTCCTTAATTTCAGCTTTTGCAATTTCTTTGACTAATTCATTTTTTCTCATTGTAGCGATTTTTTTAATTCCTTTTTTTTTCGCTGCTTCCCTAAGTTGAGCTACAGTCATTTGATTCAATTTAGCTGAAGCTTTCTTTAGAAGTTCTTCTCGAATTTTTAAACGTTCATTTTCGATTAGCATTTTTTCCTTTTCTGCTAATTTATTTTTGATTTTAGTCGCTTGTTTTGCAACTTTTTCATCTTCAGATTCAATTTCTGCTTTAAGATTTTGTAGAGCTTGGATTTGTTTATTGATAGCATCAATCATTTGCGCTTTTTCTTTCTTGAAATTTACTTCTTTTTCAATAGTTTTAATCTTCTGCTCTCTTTCTTTTTCTGTTTTAGTTGTAATTCCATCTTTCCAATAACCCAATTTATCATAGATAGATTGAATTATTCTATGGCCCTTTACGCCGATATATCCAATATGTTTTTCTCGATAGCGAAGGGCCTTCAGCATGTCTTCTTGATTGTCCCGATCTAAGGGACTATCGACAAAATAGGGCAAAGTTATCCTAAATGTTTCATTGATAAATCTTTGCTCTTCCTCATTGAAATTCTGTTTATCTACCATTTTTCTTTCCCCTCAATTGGGACAATAAAAAAAAAGAACTTTAACGATTAAGTTAAAGTTAAAGCACCAGAACTTTGAATTGCTTCAGAATTAATGATTTCTAAAGCTCCACTCCAAGCAACTACAAATTCATAAGCCACAGATGGGCCGAGTCCACCACCATAAAGTGGGAATACATCTAAATTGTAGCCTTGCAGTAATCGATAGGCAAAATCTTTCTCTTTCTGATCTGGGCCATTATTGCGGAATGGATTAGTCACTACAATTCTATGTTCTCCGGATGGATTAGTGAAGTTCGGAGAATCAAGCCAAGCTTTGATATATTTGCGCGCTAAAATTGCATTATATTCATTAGTGAAAGTATAGGTGTTTAATTGATGAACTCCTAACTCTGCTTGAGCTTGGGTATCAGTATCTGAGAAGATCCAATATCCATCACCTTCGAAACCTGCATTTTTTAGAGCCTTAATTGCATTGGTAATAGTTGATTGATAATCACCTTTTGAATCCATAATATCATCTTCACCATCACCAGCCAAGAAAGGAGTTCCTCCATTGAAAATACCCAAGGCAAAGTCTTGAGCACTTAATCTATCACCAGTTCGGGGTGTCTTGAAAGAATCTCCATACGCCAAAAATTGATCGATTTGAGTAATCATTGATTTCATTTGCTCATTGATGATTTGCTGTAAATCAACATCGATTTGAGAATTTCCTTGCCATTGATGCAATACTTGCAAAGGAATTTGCACTTTAGCACCTAATGTCAGCAAATTGGTTGTTTGTTCGGTAAATCGTGGAACGTTGTTAGGAAGTGCAGAAAATGATGCAACAACTTCACCAGGTTCCATTTTTTCCAAAGTTGTGATTGTATGTTTCAGCATACCCCTTGGAATTTCCTGTATATTTCCAATAGATTTAAACCATCCTAATAGTTTGGTTTGAGTATAGGAGGTAGTTTCAAGCTTTCGTTGAATAATTTCAACCATTTTACTTGTTTTCATAGCATATGCCATTTTAATTACCTCCCCAAATCAGCCAAGTAACCTTTTCGGTTGATGCCGCAGCTGTTACGGCATCTTGACAAGTTCCAACTACACTTTGCAGAGTGTCGGTGGCCTCAGTTCCATCAGCATAAGCGAAAGCAATCCCGAATCCACCATCTACTTGAACTAAATCACCTTTTCCAATAGCAGAATTGGTTTTTGCGGTGAAATAGATTTCATCTCCGTTAACTGGAACATACATCATTAGCCAAGTGTTATCGTCATAGCAATCATCGGAATCTTTATCGAGATCAACATCACCCGACCAAGGCCCATAGATGATTCCATCGCAATGTTCGCCTTTAGCGCATAAATCAACATCTGGATCGGTTTCACCAGTTCGAGTGACAAATGCTGTTATGAAAATATCAGTGCCATTGGCCCTAACTTTTTCAAAACGACCACCAGAGCCCATCATCTTTCGAATGATTGAGCCATTTCGGCCTAAGACTGTTTTTAAAGGACTTGCTAAAGTCATTTTTAATCAACTCCATATATTTTTTTATACTTCTCTCGAAGTTTTTCAGCATTATTCGCATGTCGCTGAAAATCCGAGTCAAACAGTTCGTTTGCGGGATTTAATGGTGCGCTTGGAGTATTTTCGAGTGCTTGTTTCAATAACTTCATCTGTTCCAAGGTTGCTTTCTCTAAGAAATCAGATTTGATTCTGTATTTCTCATTTTCAGAAAAGTCTGACTTCAATTTTTTCAATTCAATTTCCTCAACTTTCTTTTGATGTGCAAGATATTTCTCGCGCATTGAGGAAACTTCTTTAGCCATATCTTGAACATCCTTAGCGGCCTGTTCATAGGCTTTCTGCAATTTCACGAATTTAGACATAGGAACGAAATCTTCTTTTCCTTCCCGTTGCTTCTTTTCGTGTTCGTATTCTGCGTCCATCCCTTCGGTTTTTCCGTCGGATGCACCAGAATCTTCCTCTTCTTCTTTCTTATCCTTCGGCATGAAATCGCCTTCTATTTGAATTTGTTCCATGAGGGTATTGCTTTCTTGCCTGCGGTCATGAAACGAAACCCAGCAGGGATCACCTCCCAATGTCGAACAACGATCCAGGTCGTTTGCATCGACAGAAATGGCGAGATGGATTAAATCTGTTATGTTTTGATATGTATTGTCTGTTCCTTCATTTTGGTCTAAAAAACGAATCGAAACGGGTAAAAGCGTTTGATCCGGGATTATTTCTATATTCGAAGTGTTTTCAATATCATCAAAAACATAACCTTCTGAAAAAATGTAAGGTTTCCCAACCAATTCATTATATCTTGGATGATCTTTCATGAAAAGATCGGGATCATCAGTGAAATTATAAGCGAAACCGATAATTCGGTTTTCCTGATGAGAATTAAAAGAAGGAAGATGCTTATATCTCGAAGTCACTTCCTTCAAATTATTGAGATCTTTTTCCTTGACTTGTAGTCCATATTGGAATTTACCAGCTCTCGTAATAGGGCCTCTGAAATACTGCATATCATCAGTAAAATCATCAACCATAAAATCTTGAAGATCTCCTAATTGTTTGAGTAATTTATTTAATTGTTTTCTTAGATTATTTATTTCATTTTTGTTTTTTAATTTAGTGGCTCTTCTTAATTTTTTACGAATTTGGGCTATTTGCTCTCTCAATTCTAAAATCTGTTCTGTTTTTCTTTCTTTTTCCCCTTCTTTTTGCTTTTCATATTTACTTTCAGCACCCTTTCTTTGATATGATACAGCAGACCTTATCCTTCCTTCAATTCTCTGAGAAGGATCAGTGATAGACCCTCTGGTAATGACTCGTTTAGTAGGGGTTCCGATTTTGCGACCTCTTCTTAATTCAGAAAGTTTCTCTTTTTTCGTTTTGAGGGCTTGTTTTATCTTGGTGGAAGTGGGTTTTTTCTTTAATTCTTCATTTAATTTATTAATTTCTTTGGCTAAAGATTCAATTTCTTTATCATAAGAGGGTTCTTCTTCAGGGTATCTTTCCTTTTGAATTTCAAAATTATTCTTCATTTCGTATAAAACATACGATTCATCTTCAAATTGCTTGCGCGAGATTGATTTTTCTTTATAATATTTCTTATTTAATCGATTTAATTCCTCTTCTGTCATTTGATAGGCTTGCTCGAAACTTTTTTCTGCTACTTTGAAAATTTTCTTATGTTTTTCACTTAATTCTTTATTCCGATCTTGTTTATAATGTATTTCTATTTGATGTTTGATCTGTTTTAAATCATTTTCCCGTTGTTTTGCTTTCCTTGCTTCTTTTCGTGATACTAATGGTTTTGCAGGTTGGCCTTGATTCGGTAAAGGTTTTACTGGAGTAGTCGGAACAGTTGGCTTGGGTGGATTTTGAGGGTTTGGTGTGGATTTAACAGGTTTCTTAGGGATAAATCTTCTGAAAAATTGTTTAATTCTTTCTTTTCCAGATAAATATGATTTTAGAAATTTATCAAACTGTTTATAAGTGGGTTTAGGTATTTGTTTGATGGGTATTTGCCCAACTTTTGCTTTTCCTTTAACTGCAGCGCGTAAAAATTTTCTAACTGATTCAGCCATTTCATAGCGCGGCATGCGCGCACCTTTTATCTTGAAATAAGGAACTATTGAACCACCAACTCCACCGGGCGTAATTTTCCATGGTTTATCAATAACCCGCCCGGGAGTTTTACCCCGAAGGTATTCCCATACATATTTACCTTTGGAAGGTGCAGTCATCATTTCTAAATAGAAATTCGGCCCTACATCATATTCATAACCCCATCCGTTCTTGAAAAATATCCTTAAGCGACCATTATCATAGCCCACTTCAGCAACATTGCTTGAAGTGACGGGCTTATCTTCTGCAAAGAATTTATTAGGTGCTTTATCATCGGTAAAATCGCTTAATTCTTTAATGAAACGATTCAATTCAGTATCAAAGCGGGTAGTATTTACGTTAGAAGTTAAGGAATAATCCCAGAATTTCAGAAAATCATGATAATCTATCTTTTTCAAGATTTCTGTAGGGAGTTGAACTGCATAAATAAACTCATATCCCAACTTCTTTAAAGCAAAAAATCTGTGATGCCCATCCCAAATTTGGTAGCCTTCATCAATGAAAATCGGTGGAATATTTTTTAGATCATCCTTTGCAATTTTAGCGAAAAAGTCCAGTTTTTCTTGCTCTAAATCGCTTTCTTTGAACTCCACAGCAGGAATAATTCCATCAATATTGAATTTCTCGATTTTATAAAGATTATCATCAGTATAATCTTCAGAATAAGATAATGCTTTTTCAAATTCTTCTATATCATCTACTTCGATCGCAAAATAAACAGGTTCTTCTTCTATTTCTTCAAAATCTGAATTAGAAACGATAGTTTGAGCAATTTTATAAGCGATTTTTAATAAATCAACTTCATTTTCAGTAGGATATTTTTCCTTAAGCTTGGGTAGTGCAAAATCTACTGCTTGAGCAATTATAATGGAAGTTGGAAGAGAAGTAAAATCGGAATATAGCATATCTTTAAAATCATTAGCAAAATTGACTTGTCCAACGATTTTCCAAGGGCAAAAATCGGTTCCTTCGAAATCCTTTTTGGTAGCGTCGCATTTAGCATACGCTACTGCAATAACCTGTTTCTGCTCCCATTCTGGATGCTCTCGTGTTAATTCAGAGATCCAGTAAGATATACATTCCCGCTTATCCATTATTGTTCCTCAAGATATATTTTATAATTAAAGTCATGTGCAAATTCTGATAATTCAATGGAATTTGTATTGAAATGCATGAATTCATTATTGGATTTTATATTTTCATTTATTTTTCCTTGTGGCTCAGAGATAAACCCCGATATGTTTAAGATTTGCATTGGATTCGGCGAAGCCAATTCTTTATTGATTCTTAAAATGGTTAATTCATGCCGCTTTGATTTATCTACAATTGTAAATAATTCTAATAGCGCTTTCGCTTGTTTCAAATAAATCTCTTTCTCGGTTGGCTCTAATTGAGTCCATTCTTCATAGTTGTGGTTAGCTCCAAAAAGCACCAAAGCTAATTCTTTTTCACTTATCAATATTCCTCACCAAATCGCATTTCATACAAATCTCTTCATCAGTTCCAGGGATTGGGAGCCATTCGTGTTCACATTCTTTAACTTCTATAGTAATTTTTTCTTCTGGCTGTTTCAATTCCATGGTTTCATCTTTTATTTCACCTTCATAATCAGTATCACTATCACTAACGGTAGAAATACTAACAGGTTCATGTAATCGGTGCATCAACTCGCTTAAAACCATTTTGTGCAACTCGATTAACTCGGCATTTGAAAGGGATGATAATTCATCCGAATCTACTTCAAATAATTTCTTTATATCTTTCATTTTAATGTCCTCTTAAACTTATCATTTGTCGAAGCTTTTCAAAATCTGTCCATCTTGACCTTTGATGTTGAAAATCCTCTTCAATATTTTTAGCGGCTTGAATCTGCTCTTCCGGAGTAAACGTATCTTTATATTTATCGAACATTTCCTTCTGGGTCTTGAGCATTGTATTCTCAAGCTTGATTGAATTAACTTGATGCCGAAGCATTTCATTTTCTAATTCCATACGTTCTTCAATTAACTGCTGTTGTCGCGTTTTCTGCAGGGCTAAGTTCCATAATAAATCAATTCCATCGAAATTAAAGCCGGCTGATTCAAATATTCTAATAAAATCATCCGAAAGTTGAACTTGCTCATTAGATAAGCCGTTTAGATAGGTGCGTTCAGCAGTTAGAGCTCCTTCGCCTCCAATTCCACCAGATTCAGATCTTCCAAATAGAACATTCAGTGGAATCCGAGTAGAAGATGATATATCCTCCTTGAAGACTTCGAGTGTTTGGAATAATCCTTGCCCAATATTGGTGCTTTGGTTCAATAGTTCGTCGTTTTTACCGAGAATGATGAAATTATTCATTACGAACTCTTGCATCAACTTGAGAAAATTCTGATATTCAGCAGGAGTAGGAGTATTAGAAGCAGATTTAAGGACTGGAATCATGTTGCCCCATTTTGACAGGCCCTTAGTTACTGCAATTAGAGCATTGTAATAGCAGATTAAGGATAAGTAGCATGGCTCTAAAGCCGAATAACCACGCCATTCATCGGTTTTTGGGTAGCCTCTTAAGACTTCAATACGAGAACGATGAATCTTTTTGACTTTTAGATGCCCACCTTGAAATTCCCAGATATCCTCGTCATATGTTAGATAGCGCGTATCGTAGGTATTAACTGCTGCTAAATAAGTGGGTGGAATGACTTGGAAGGCCCGTGGTGGCTTTCTCGGAGCTGGCTTAGACATATCATCATTTGCTTTCCAGAATTTAACCAACAAGCCGATTCCATAAGTTCTCTTATGAGTATTCCAGATTATCGCTTGGTTTTTGAAGTCAGTATCACTTAACCATTTGTTAAACCCGGGAATTTTTACAATAGTATTCTTAGAATCGACTTTTTTAGGATTGAACCAATTAAATAGAGCATCGCGGGAATATTGCTCAGTAATCATATTCCCAACGCCCAAGCGTCGATTTGCCAAGAATTCCAGTTCATATAAGTCTCGAGAATCGTATAATCGACCTGATCCAGAAGAGCTTGTGACATCATCAGTAGCGTTATACCAAGTAATAAAGTCTTCGGAGTAATCGGCTTTGCTTATGTTCTGAATGTATTTCTTCGGATTCGGGTCGTTCCTAAAGATATTATACTGCTTTGCGAACATAATCGCAAGATTTTGCATATCTGCATCTGTAAACTTTGCTATATTGCTCATTAAAAGATTGGACGCCTCCCTCTCTGTATAGAACCTTTTTGTGATAAAAATTGCTTAATTGGATCGCCTTTTGAGTGAATGTCTTCACGATAGGCTCGTAATTGTGAAACTATTAATTCATTATCGACTTTCGATTGTGGAATCTTGGCTTGCTCGAAGTAGCCCATTGCTAAACTATCGAGAGCATCGATCTTGTTAAAATATGGGCAGTGTAATATTTCATAGACTAATTCTGAATCTTTCAGTTGAATTAGGAAGACTACTTCACCGTTGTCAATTGGTGTGCCGAGATTGTCGGTGATTCGAATAATCTTATTGATTGTATTATGAATTCTAACTATATGACCTGCAAATGAATATCCCGCATCCTCACACAAATCGCAAAAATCGTCGCCACCACCCTGCTTTTCTACATTAATTTGAATCTTTATGTTGTATCCGTGCTCTCTTCGAAGATTCCGGTAGAATCGTTCAATAAATTCGGCCAAATCGGTTATTCGGATTTTCTGGCTCAGATCATGAGTGACTAATATTCGACTCTTCTCATTCTGCCGCATATCAGGCAGTCGTCTCTCTCTAAAGAATACAGTTATACCAGTATAGTCGGAAGTAGCTTTCTGAGTGGTTGCGCGGTCGATATTGATGCAGCATAAATCGTAATATGCAGTTCCCTTGAAACTCTGCTCGTAAATGACTTTTTCCCAAATCTCCCCCGTGATTGGGTGCGGGTCTTGCATGTATTCTGCGGCCCACCAGTAGGGATTCATGGCTTGCTTCTTTTTGTATAAATCGTGCTTTCTAACCAATTTTCTCTCTTCTTCGGTTAATTGGCTTGTCGGAACGCCCGAACGCACCAATTCCTTGAGCTTTAGGTATTTAGGATATGCGGGATCTTCGTGCCAGATCCATCGTTCCGGGCATAGTAAGTTGCAGGGATTATCTGGCTCGTTATCAAAGCGTGGGTCGGTTGGGTCGAGAAATGGGCTCGATTTAAAGATTACAACACTATCTTCGTATTTATCCTCAATATAACTAAAAAAATCATCCTTAAACTTCTTTGTGCCCACGATCATCGTCTTCGTTGGATTGATGGGCATAATGGTGGAATCGTAAAAATCTTCAAGCTCCTGCTCCTTATGTCGTTCCTTGCGGAATGTTCCGTCGATCGGGTCATCTATAACGAGTAAAAGTTTATTATCCGATTCCCTAACAAAATCTTCCAGATATTCATTTTCTCCCTCCAGAATCACCCTATCTTGAGCCCCCAACTCGTGCATGCCCAGAACTTCCTTAGATTTTACGCTAAACGTGTCAAAGTGCGTTCCCAGCCGAGTCTTGAAGTGAAAGGGTGAAGTGGTCTTATCTACTACTAACTCATTACGACGTTCGAAGTAGATGTATACAAATTGCGCAATTTCTTTACGCCTGGTTGTCCAGCCGAGATAGAGCACATCCCAGCCTAACGACATTACGTATTGACATATATTGCTATGAGATATGCTCTTACCGTGATCTCGTGATACCAGGGTTAAGGATATTTCTGCGGGCCAGACGGTCTTGAACCAGTCATACTGCCAGCGATAGAGCCCGTCATACATAGGATATGAGTGATACTTGCAGAAGCGTTCAAAAGACATGCGGGGCGTGATTTTTGGAACTTTTCCTGAAGGCAAAGCAGCTTTGGCTATTGCACCAGGGGGGGATGGTGGGGGCATTTTTTTCTTCGATCGCTTTTTTTTTTTCTGCCCTATTTTGCCCGAATTCGCCACCAGCTCGCCTTTTGCAGACTTCTCATTAACCTCTCGCACCCGGGAGAGAGCCTCATAGACAGTTCTCAAGCCACAGCCTACATCATGCATGATATTGCGCAAATCCTCAGGGGAAGGATTGGGACAAAATCTCAGGATTTTCATGCATTTTTCCACTTTGGTTATTCTGGGCATTTATACGAACCTCGCGTAATCCAGCAACTATAGCTCCCGGCCGATTCTCGCCGACGTAGATATACTAAATTATAAGAGGAAGTAGAACGTTAAAAATTTAATCCAAAAAATCATCTTTTCTGGTTAATAATTTGCGTTACGGTGGATCTTATGACAATGCGTGATCGTAACAATGCGTTACATACCACAATGTCGTAACATGTTACTGAAATCTATCCTATAACTGTGACTTTTAATTGAGAAAAAAATGAGAAAAAATTATATAAAAGATATATTTCGAATGTCACAGTTGATGACAAATCTGTAGCCATGTTAGGCGTTAGGCGTTACATGTTACACGTTCCTCCGGCAACAATCACTTGTTAGTCCCCGTTACACGTAACGCAACTTCTAACTCTGCCTGTAGAACGCAATAATTGAGATGATAAATTTATAATTTATAACCGTCAAATTTATATTTGACAAAATGATATTATAATTATGAACTCACAACTCGAATCATTAATTCATGAATATACGCCTGATGAGTTATACAATATTTTGAATCCTGAAGACATTCAGGATGAGGATTATCTCTATGAACAGATAGAAGATTACTTGGAACAGAACAATATCCCTAATTGTGGGGCTGAAGCCACTTTTTTATTTGATTATATTATGCAATACAAGGATGAATAAAAATGAAAAAATTGCCTATCGAATCTTGGAGTCAAGTCAATGAGCTGAATGAGTGGGATATCTGCGAGGAATATCCCGCTGCGGAGATCCTACGGGTAACCAACGCTACCGTGTTCTATCACGGCACAAATCAAGAAATCACAGGAGATCTTGAGCCTGGTGCAGGTAAAGATTTCGTATTTATCACTACAGACTATAACACAGCGACTCAATATGGTAAAATCATCTACGAGATCAATCTTCCCGCAGATTATCCAGTCGGGATCGATTGTGATCGCTATAATTATGATGATGAGATTGATAACGAGCAATTCACAGTCGATAAAGTTCCACGAGAATATATTCATAAATTATAATTTTTTTGCCCATTAACCCATTAGCATTGCGCTATAGGGGTGGAAGTGAAAAAAAATGAATTACGACCAGGAAAAATACAATGTGGAAAAATATGAGCCTTTTTTTGAACAATATCGCCGAGATATGCAAGCATATCCGATCGTCCGGGGAATACTCACGAGAGTATTCTTGCGATGGGTCGAATCACTGGAGGAATAAACAATGAAAATATACCCAAAATTAGATGAATTGCGACAGCAGTATGATTGTGTGATAGATGTTGAATCTACTTATGATTCAATGATCTACGTGCACGATCAGGATTGTTATGCTGAAGAAGTGAAAAAACTGGAAGAATGGATTAAAAAGATTGATTCTGACGTAGAAGTGGTTAGATGCCACCATCTACTATCTGATGGCACCTGGCATGATCCTATGGTAAATATCTACCTCACCGAAGATCCCGTGGGATTATTATGGATCTCGGATGACACTCCTTCTTGGGATGATCGGGATGAATGGGAAGAGACCCTCATCGAGTGGATGGGGGCAATACATCCAGTCAGGGTGATGAACACTCTCATAGAATATCTGGAAGATCATCCTGACTACGAAATGGAGATTCAGGGCTTGAAAATTCGCCCTGATAGAGAGTATATTATTGTCGATCTTAATTGCGATCTCAACAATTACGATTGTTATAGACCCCCCAACTGTCTAAATTTTGAGATTCTTGAGGTTATCTCAGAGGAATTCGACTATCACGATGATCGCCGGCACGAGAGTTATTATAGCGTTATCGCCCACAATTCCGACGGCGAGGAAGTCAAAATCATCAAGACGATTAGCCAATATCAGGACAGCCCTGATTATACGGCCCGAATCGCAGAGGAGTGAAAAAAATGGAAAAGCAATTATTCGAGGAGATGATGGTTCTCCTCGTTCAGGAAATTCAGATCTCCCGCCTCGGGGGATATTGCGACGAATACTCCACCATCAGATGGTGGTGGAATAGTAGAAAAATGTATTATTATGAGCCATATACGTTTGCTTCCTGCGAACGCAATAAGATCGCCGGAATTGTGCTCCAATTCGGGCGTGACTTGATGATTGATCATATTAGAGACACAATAGTTAGATTGTGGAACAATATCCACATGCCTACAATTAATAATCATTGCTTCCCTGGTTCTTGGGTATATACTCAGGAGACAATT
>Ga0190345_1000088_pt1 | contig 26513 bp, 38 predicted proteins | sample 48721334_MG_FD_161674 | JGI IMG/M metagenome (GOLD analysis project Ga0190345, IMG submission 161674) | Hydrothermal vent microbial mat bacterial communities from Southern Trench, Guaymas Basin, Mexico - 4872-13-3-4_MG | ecosystem: Environmental > Aquatic > Marine > Hydrothermal vents >...
ACGCGGATTAGTTTTTTAAACATAAAATTATATTGTTAAATTTAGGAATTACGCGTTTGAGTTTGTCATCCCGAGCGGAGCTTTGGAGCGTTAGCGACAAAAAGCGGAGCCGAGGGATCTGTGAGCGGATAAAGCGCTTATTTTAAAGTATTTCTATTAAAAGCAAATTCTTGCGCTTGCAGATTCCTCCACTCGCTCCTATTGTCGCTCGGTCGGAATGACAGACAAACGCGTAATTTCTAATATTGTCAAATTGTCAAATTGTTATGCATGGCACATATTTACAATCACATTGTTATATTGCAACTATTGAATTGCTATGCTATGCATAACAATTTGACAATATAACAATTTAACAATCAATGAATGTAAAATTTACACTATTCCAATTTTTCCGCCCGCCTTCTTAATCTTCTCTTCCGCGCTTTTGGAAACCAGACAATTTTCAATAATAAATTTCTTGCTCAACTCTCCATTGCCAAGAATCTTGACTCTCGGTTTTATTTTGCTGATTAATCCTCTCTTTAGCAATACTCTTGGGCTAATAATATCTCTATTTTCAAAATTATTTTCTAATTTAGAAATATTAACTACATTATTTTTAGCGTACAAGCTCTTAAACCCTTTCAGTTTTGGAGTTCTTCTAAATAAGGGTGTCTTGTCCCCCGTAAAACTTCTTCCTTTCCCCCCGCCTGATCTTGATTTCTGTCCTTTTAACCCGCGCGTAGAGTAAGTCCCATGGCACCCGCCGCGTCCGACCTGCTTCTTCGCTTTTTTCTTTGTTGGTTTTAATTGATGTAATTGCATAAAGTCATATTGTTAAATTGTTCTATTGCTAAATTGTTATGCATAGCGCATATTCACAGTCATATTGTTATATTGCAACCATTGAATTGCTATGCTATGCATAACAATTTGACAATTCAGTAATATAACAATTTATTTTTTCTTCTTCTCCACTTTCTTCTCTTTCACTTTCTTAATATTTTTTTCTTTCTCTTCCTCCAAAATCCTTTCTCTCGTTTTCTTTGCGGCAAATTGCTTCAGCGCCTTAATTGTTGCGCGGGCATTGTTTAACTTATTTTTGGATCCAAGCATTTTACTGGAAACATCGCTAATTCCGGCAAAGTTCATCACGATTCTGACGGCTCCTCCGGCAACAATTCCGTGCCCTTTCGCGGCGGGTTTTAGAAGAACTTTCGCGCTGCCAAGTTTTTGATAAACGGAGTATGGAATCGTATTTCCCTTAAAATTTATAATTATCATATTTTTCTTCGCGTTAGCGTACGCTTTCTCAGTCGCTATTCTCATATCCGGTCCCTTTGCTACTCCCACACCAACTTTCCCTTTTTTGTTGCCAATAACAACAGCGGTTCTAAAACTAAATCTTTTGCCGCCCTTAACGACACGCGTCACGCGCGCAATATCAATGACTTTCTGATCATACTCCGGTTTTTCTTTCTTAAATCTCGGTTTATTTTTTCTTGGTCCTTCTTGTTTTAACATAATTAGATTGTTATATTGTATAATACTTTAAAACTCCAATCCGCCTTCTCTTGCCCCTTCCGCGACCGCTTTGACTCGTCCGTGATATTTATAACCGCCGCGGTCAAAGACAACCTTTTTAATACCCGCTTTTTTCGCTTTCTCGGCAATTAATTTTCCAGCTTCTTTTGCGGCATCAGTTTTGTTTTCACCATTTTTTATTTCTTTGTCATTTACACTTGTCAAAGTAAAACTTTTTCCATCATCAATTAACTGAATAAACAGCCCTTTATTGCTTCTATACAAACTCAGGCGCGGAACTTTTGCGCTCCCAAAAATCTTAGCGCGAACTTTTCTGTGCCTTTTTATCCTATTTTCTCTTTTTATCTTTTCCGTATTTTTCATATTTACTAAATTGTCATATTGTTAAATTCTTTGAATTACGAAATACAGTTTATTCCCCTCCTTAGACAAGGAGGGGTTAGGGGTGGTTGAAGATAATAGCCAATTTTCCAACCCCTCCCAGCCTCCCCTTGTCTAAGGGGAGGAGTTTCGTAATTCAAAGTAAATTGTTAAATTGTTAAATTGCTTATTGCCATATCATTATGCTATGCATAACAATTCAGCAATCTAATAATCTAACAATTTAAACTATTCTCCCGCTCCTACCGCTTTCTTTCCAACTTTTCTTTTAATCTGCTCCCCAACATATCTTATTCCTTTGCCTTTATATGGCTCGGGCTTCTTTAAACTTCTTATATTCGCCGCGACCTGCCCGACTAATTGCTTATCTATCCCGGAAACAATAATTTTGTTTTTTTCAACTTTAAATTCTATTCCTTTCGGCGCTTTAAAATCAATTGAATGCGAAAAACCTAAATTTAATTCCAAATCATTTCCTTTTTGCGCAACCTTATAGCCAACTCCTTGAAGCTCTAATTCTTTTTCGTATCCTTTTTCAACGCCGTAAACCATATTCGCGAGCAAACTCCTTGAAAGCCCCCAAAGAACATTTGCTTTTTTGGTTTCTTTTTTTGGAGATAAAATTATCTGATTATCTTTAATATCAATTTTAATAATGGAATCAATAGCAACAGACAATTCACCTTTTGGCCCTTTAACAACAATATTGTTATTGCCATCAGAAACTGTAACTCCAGATGGTATATCTATCGGTTTTTTCCCTATTTTACTCATAAATTCATTTAAACATTTAAACATTTAAACATTTAAACATTCTCAATTTGTTTATATGTTTATATGTTTATATGCTACCTTACCATACCTCGCAAATAATTTCCCCGCCGAGCCCTTTTTCTTTCGCTTCTATATTCGTCATAACTCCTTTTGATGTTGAAATAATGGAAATTCCGCAGTTATTTAAAACTTTTGAGATATTATTCTTTCCCGCGTACGATCTTCGTCCCGGTTTGCTTATTCTTTTAATTCCGGATATCGCATAATTACTTTCCGTTTTTCTTAAAACAATTTCCAAAACTATTTTCACTCCTTTTTTGTGCTGGATAACATCATCAACATAGCCCTCTTTTTTCAGGACTTTTGCTAATGCCATTTTAAACTTGGAAGATGGCATTTCCACATTCGCGCGGCCAGCTATCTGCGCGTTTCTTATTCTTGTTAACATATCTGCTATTGGATCGGTCATAAATTTAAATTATTGTTAAATTGTTTACCAGCTCCCTCTTTTAACTCCAGGTATTTCTCCCTTATCCGCCAGTTCTCTGAAACAAATTCTGCACAGGTCAAACTGCCTCATATATCCATGTTTTCTGCCGCACTTCCAGCATCTTCTAATAATACGAGTTGAGAATTTTGGTTTTTTTTGCGCTTTTGCTATCAACGCTATTCTTGCCATAAAAATTATTTAATTATTTAAATATTTAAACAAAAAGAGTTAAGGAATGTTTATATGTTTATATGTTTATATGCCATCCACAATAGGAAATCCTAATCCTTTCAAAAGCTTACATGCTTCTTCGTCAGTTTTTGCCGTAGTTACTACGCTGATTTCCATTCCTAAAATGTGCTTTATATCGTCTTTATTTACCTCGGAAAAAATAATGTGCTCTTTTATTCCAATATTAAAATTTCCATTTTTATCAAACGCTTTTTTGCTGAGTCCCCTGAAATCCCTTATTTGCGGAAGAGCGACACTAATTAATCTGTCTAAAAACTCATACATTCTTGCTCCCCTTAAAGTTGCCATCAAACCAACCGGCATCCCTTCTCTTATTTTAAAACCGGCAATAGCTTTCTTTGCTTTTGTAACAACCAGTTTTTGTCCGGTAATGTCGGCAAAATCTTTTGTTATTCTTTTCAGATCATCTTTACTGCCGTCTCTCAAAAACTTTCCCAACCCTATATTAACAACAACTTTCACCACCATAGGAACAGCCATATTATTTTTATAGCCAAATTCCTTTCTCATTTCAGGAACAATTTCTTTTATATATTTTTCTTTTAGCCGTATCATGAATTCATTTAAACATTTAAACATTTAAACATTTAAACATTCTCGATTTGTTTATATGTTTATATGTTTATATGTTTATATGACAATCACTTTTCAACCTGCGTATCAATATTCTCTTTGCATTTTCTGCAAATTCTGTGTTTTTCTTTGTTTTCTAAAATTAAATACCCAATTTTGGTTTGTTTGTTGCACTTTGGGCAAATTAAAGCAACATTAGAAATATTAATAGGCGCGGCAACTGTTATTTTCTGACCTTTTTCTCCGTTTCTCTTTGCCCTGATGTGCTTTTTTATAAAATTAACACCTTCAACAACAACCCTGTTTTTTTGGGGAATTACTTTCGTAACTTTGCCTTTTTTGCCTTTATCTTTCCCGGCAATTACAACCACTTTGTCATTTTTCTTAATTTTCACAAGTTCACTTAAACATTTAAACATTTAAACATTTAAACATTTTTAATTTGTTTATATGTTTATATGTTTATATGTTTATATGGACTACAACACTTCCGGCGCCAGTGAAATAATTTTCATAAAACCTTTTTCTCTCAATTCTCTCGCTACCGGTCCGAAAACACGAGTCGCTTTCGGCGTTATTCTATCTTTGTCATCAACAATAACAGCGGCATTATCATCAAAACGAATATATGACCCGTCTTTTCTTCTCAGCGCTTTTTTCTGCCTGACAATCACAGCTTTAATAACTTCTTTTTTCTTAACCTGCCCTCTCGGCTCGGACACTTTCACGGATGCGATAATCACATCGCCAACATAAGCGTAGCGTCTTCTCGTCCCGCCCAAAACCTTGATGCACTGCACCAATTTCGCCCCCGAATTGTCCGCGACATTAAGTCGACTTCCTTGTTGAATCATAAATGTTTAATTTATTTTATTTTGAATCGTCTTCTAATTCACTAAGATTAAATAAAGGTAAACCTGGTATTTTCCGTATTTGTCATTCCCGCGTAGGCGGGAATCCATTATTACAATTTAATTTTACTATTTTCATTAATCTTTTGCTAAATTTAATTCCGATTAAACAAATCATAATACAAATCTTTCCATTCAGGATTATTCTTTTCAATCAAATTTATTTTCCATTGCCTTTCCCACTTTTTAATTTGCTTTTCTCTTTGAATAGCAATTTTAATATCATTAATTTCTTCGTAATAGACGAATTTGTGAACTTTGTATTTTTTTGTAAATCCATCAATAGAATCATTCTTATGTTCAAACACTCTTCTTAATAAATTATTTGTTACTCCTATATATAAAGTGCCATTTTTCATACTTGCTAAAATGTAGAGATAGTATTGATTCACAAAAATAAATTATTGCTTTTGTTTTTTAAATATAGTTTAGTGTAGCAGTGGATTCCCGCCTACGCGGGAATGACAAAAATAAAGTAGAATTGACAAAAACAGACTTTATAAACTTTTCACTCCCCTTACCATCCATTTCTTCTCCTTGCTTATCGGTTTGCTTTCAATAATCTCAACTTTATCTCCAATCTTGAACTCATTCTTCTCGTCATGCGCTTTATATTTCTTGCTTACTCTATATCTCTTCTTGTATTTAGAATGTATTTTCAACCGATCAACTTTCACTACAACCGTCTTATCCATTTTATCACTGACAACAATTCCAACTTTGCCTTTCTTGCTATTCTTTTTTTCTTTGCTATCTTCTTTATTCATATATATAAATTAAGTATTACAACATAATTTTTCTACCCGACTTTAGCTGAGGATTCTTTGGGATTTAGCTCAACTATTTTTCTTTATCTCACAAGATTAAAAACCTTGTAAACCGCGCGCTAAAGCGCTATAGAAAATAAATATTTAAATTTCTTTTTCTTTTTTATTATCCGATCTCAAAATCCTTTCTTTTAAAATCGTCTTTGCTCTGGCAACAATCTTCTTTGTCTGATTTATTTCGCTGTAATTTTTTAATTGCCTGATAGAAAGTGAAAACCTAAGCTTTTTAAGCTTTTCTTTATTTTCTCTTATCAAATTCTGCAGCTGCTTATCTGACTGTTGTCTAATTTCTTTTGTTTGCATAATATTATAAATTGCTATATTTAGGAATTACGCGTTTAAGTTTGTCATCCCGAGCGGAGCTTTGGAGCGTTAGCAACAAAAAGCGGAGCCGAGGGATCTGTGAGCGGATAAAGCGCTTATTTTAAAGTATTTCTATTAAAAGCAAATTATTGCGTTTACAGATTCCTCCACTCACTCCTATTGTCGCTCGGTCGGAATGACAGCAAACGCGTAATTTCTAATATTGTTATATTATCGCGCTATGCATAACAATACAACAATTTAGCAATATAACAATGTAAATTACTCTTTAACAATAAACTTTGTTTTAACCGGAAGTTTATGCCCCGCCCTTCTCATTGCTTCTTTAGCTACATCTTTTTCTATTCCATCCATTTCAAAAATTATCCTGCCTGGTTTCACTACCGCTGAAAAATGATCTAAACTTCCTTTTCCGCTTCCCATTGGAACTTCAGCCGGCTTTTTGGTGATTGGCTTGTCTGGAAATATTCTGATCCAAATTTTTCCGCCTCTTTGCACATATCTCGTCATTGCCCGCCTTGCCGCTTCAATTTGGCGACTCGTCACCCACGATGTTTCAAGCGACTTCATAGCAAAAGAGCCGAAGGAAATTTTATTTCCTCTCTGCGCTTTCCCGCGCATTCTCCCCTTCATCATTTTTCTGTGTTTTACCTTTTTGGGCAATAACATAGCTGCTTATTTAAGAGTATTGTATAAAATATTATTTTAAACCTATCCATTGTTATCTTTTTATAAATTCCATTAAAAATTCCAAATCTCAAATTCCAAATCTCAAATAAATCCCAATGATTAAAATTCAAAATCATTCTCTCGAAATACTTTGAATTTTGAAATTTGATATTTATTTGATATTTTGAATTTGTAATTTTAACAGTTATAAAATAAATTGAAGTAATTTATGCTAAAATCGTTATTATATATTACGACTCCTTCTCCTCAAAAACTTCCCCCTTATATATCCACACTTTTATGCCAACAACTCCGTAAGTGGTATGAGCGTTACATTTCGCAAAGTCAATATCGGCTCTGAGAGTCTGCAACGGAATTTTTCCTTCGCTCAACCATTCGGTTCTCGCCATTTCAGCCCCGTCCAATCTCCCAGCAATAGCCACTTTCACTCCCTTTACTTGCCTATTTTGCATTGTTCTCTCAATCGCCTTTTTGATAGTTCTTCTAAATGGAATTCTTCTTTCAATTTGCTCGGCTATCGTTTGCGCGACCAATTTCGCGCTTGCTTCAGGATTCCTTACCTCAATTATATTAACCTTGACTTCAGTTTTTTCTTTTATTCTCTTCGCGATTTCCTGCCTTAATTCTTCCACCTCAGTTCCTCCTCGTCCTATTATAATTCCCGGTCTTGCTGAATATACATTAACGATCACACTATTTGAAGACCTCTCAATAACAATATCTTCAATCGCCGCTTTCAATAGTTTCTTTTTTAAAAATTCGCGCACTTCAACATCGTTCCTTAAATATTGGCTATATTTCTTAGCGCTAAACCACTTTGACTTCCAGTCTCTGATAACGCCCAATCTATATAAAAATGGATTTACTTTTTTTCCCATAATTTTTTCTTTATTTTTTTATCTCACTCAATATAACCGTCACACGACTTGTTCTTTTATTTATTCTCGCCGCTCTTCCCATCGCTCTCGGTCTCCACCTTTTCAAAATCGGACCTTCGTTCACAAATATTTCTGAAATATACAGACTATCTTCGTTTAAATTAAAATTATTTTTCGCGTTGGCAACCGCTGAATTTATCAGTTTTAAAATCGGTTCTGTCGACTTTTTGTTTAAAAATTCAAGTTGCTCTCTTGCTTCATTAATATTCATTCCTCTCGCCAAATCAGCGACCAATCTTACTTTTCTTGGTGATATTCTCAAACGATTTAGACATGCTTTAACTTCCATTGTATTTATTTAAACATATAAACATATAAACATTTAAACAAAAAGAATTAAGGTAAGAAATGTTTATATGTTTAAATGTTAATATGTTAATATGACATTACTTCCCCGCTTTTTTTTCTATCTCTTTTTGCATCTTGCCTCCATGCTTGACAAACTTCCTCGTTGGAGAAAACTCGCCAAGCTTATGCCCGACCATATCCTCAGAAACAGAAACTTCAAGATGCGTTTTTCCATTATGCACTCCAAAAATAAATCCGACCATTTCCGGCGATATTGTGGAATTTCTCGCCCAGGTTTTGATTACCGTTTTATCGCCCGTTTTTAAATTTTTGATTTTTTTTAAAAGTTTTTCGTCCACATAAGGACCTTTTTTGAGTGATCTAGACATAAAATTAAATTGCTAAATTGTTATATTGCTAAATTGTTAGAATTAAATTGTTCTACTATCATGTTACAACTACTGAATTGCTATGCTATGCTATGCTATGCATAACAATTTGACAATTTAGCAATGTAACAATTTATTCTGTTTCCACTTCTTCCTTTTTCCTCTTATATATATTCAACCTCTTGTTTTTCTTTCTTGTTTTTACTCCCAACGCTGGCTTGCCCCATGGCGTCTTTGGATGTTTAAGTCCGATTGGCTGTCTGCCTTCTCCGCCTCCATGAGGATGATCCGCGGGATTCATGGCGCTTCCTCTTACTTGTGGACGCCTGCCTAACCATCTTGATCTTCCCGCCTTGCCAATTACAACTTTATTATGGTCAATATTGCTAACCTGCCCTATCGTCGCGAATGAATCTTCCGGGACTATTCTAATATTTCCAGATGGCAAAGTGAGATGCGCGAACCCGCCTTCCAAAGCCGTCATTTTTGCATAAGATCCGGCTGATCTCGCCATCTGCCCGCCTTTTCCGGGAACCATTTCAACATTACAGATGCTTGTTCCTATCGGGATTTTTTTAAGAGGCATTCTGTTTCCAATTTTAATCGGAGCTTTTTCGGAAATAATAATTTTGTCGTTTTTTTTCAAACCTTCTTGCGCAACAATATATCTTTTCTCCCCGTCAGCATAAGCAACAAGAGCGATGAAAGAAGTCCTATTTGGATCATATTCAATTGCCTGAACTTTTGCCGAAATATCAATCTTATTCATTCTAAAATCAATCACTCTATATTTTCTTTTCACTCCGCCGCCTCTATGTCTTGTAGTGATCTTTCCGGCACTTCCTCTTCCCATTTTACTCGTCTTTAATCTAAGCAATTTTTTTTCCGGCTTTTTCTTATTAAGACCAGAAAAATCACATACTGTCATTCCTCTTCTCCCCGGCGATGTTGGTTTGTATTTCTTTACTGGCATAATATTTATTTAAACTGTTCTATCTTTTAATTATAATGTTATAAATTATTGTTTCTATTTTAAATAAAATTTTATAATTGATGGTAACTAATAATAACTTGTTGTAATTAATAGTAATTTATTGTAATTTATTCTGTAACAAATTACAATAAATTACTATCAGTTACTATCAGTTTTTTATTTCGTCCCCTTCATTACATCAATATTGCTTCCTTTCGCCAATGTAACAATGGCTTTTTTATACCCGCTCTTAATTCCCGGCACGCCTCTAAATCTTTTTGGTTTTGATGGCGCTTTTACGATATTGACGCTTGTAACAAAAACTCCATATAAATTCTGGATTGCCTTTTTTACTTCCACTTTATTCGCGGATGACGCAACTACAAAAACATATTTTCCTTCGCTCTCAAGATTAAACGCTTTTTCCGAAACATGCGGTTTTCTGATTATTTCAAAATGATGAACAGGTATTTTTTCTTTCGCTATTTTCTTTATTTTTGAAACAGTTTTCTCTTTTTTCTTATCACTCTTTTTGTTATCTTTCTTCTTCGTCTTTTGTTCTTTTATTTTTTTACTGGCAGTTTTTTCTTCCTTTTTACTATTATCTTTCTTTTTAATTTCTTTGCTTTTCTCTTGCTTTTTTACTTCATCTTTGTCTATCTTTTTGCCCTTATCTTCCTTCTCTTCGTCTTTCAGTTTTTCTAAAATTTTATTAAAAATACTCATATTCGTGTAATATTATTCTAGTAAGTTTTTAAAAAAAAATGTTATATCGTATATAATTTTGAAATAAATACAAGAAATTTATGGTAATTTATAGTAATTAGTTACTTTTATTATTACAATGAATTACAACAAATTACTATGAATTACTATGCATTTTATTATAAAATTACAAAGTTAAACTTTTTTATACACTTCCTCAATCCTTTCAACCCCTTTTTTATTGATAACTAACATCTTATTTTTTAACAAATCAACAATATTCAAAGAATCGCTAGCAATCATTGAAGTATTTGGAATGTTTTTGACCGAGTTAAAAATGTTAGTATTTTTTTTATCCATTGAAATTAAAACTTTTCCGCTTAGTGGCAATTTGCTTAAAATATCTTTCATTTTTTTCGTGGAAGCTTTTTTTAATTCTATATTTTCTACAACCACTAATTCATCATCTTTCAATTTTGAAGACAGAACCATAAATAGCGCTTTTGTCTTCATTTTTTTGTTAATTCTTTTGCTAAAATTTCTATCAGTCGTCGGTCCAAAAGTTGCGCCTCCGCCTTTCCAAAGCGGAGATCTGATAGATCCATGTCTTGCTCTCCCCGTTCCTTTCTGCTTCCACGGCTTTTTCCCACCGCCCCGCACTTCGCTTCTATCTTTCGTGTCCGCCAAAACCTTTCTCGCGTTTGCCATCTGCGCCACCACTGCCTGATGAATCAAATCATCGTTTAATTCCACACCAAAAACACTCTCCGGCAGTTTTACCTCCCCCGTTTCCTTTCCTTCTAAATTGTATAGTTTGGTTTTTAGCATTTTTATTCTTGTCATTCCTGTCCCTCCCTACACAGGGATAAACTCCAGCAGGAATCCACTATTACGATTTATTCATTTTTTAATTTTTCCTCTATAGATTCAAGATTAGAATTTATAAATTCTGTTAACTTTTTAACTTGCGATAATTTATCGCCAATCTCGTTTTTAAAATCGTCATCAGCGCCTTCTATCTTGTCAACTCGTTCATTTATTTCTTGTATGTCAGAAAAAATTTCTTTTGTTTCACTTTTAAGAGATTCTATTCCAGATAAATTTGAAGTTTCAGAAACAAAATGTTCTTCCATTGCCGCAACATCCATACCGAGAGTATTCACTCCTACTTCCATTTCACCGCAATCCAATTTTTCATTTCTATCCATTAATCCATCTACTTCGCACAAACATTGAGTTATTTCTTTTAAAGAAGTGCCTATTCCTTTTAATTCTTCTCTTAAACACTCATCAATAATGCCAGATTTTATTTTATCTTCTATGCTTAATTTTTTTATTTTTAATTCTCTTCTTTCTTTTTCTAAATATTCATCGCCAGTTAATCCTTTTTTTGGCATTTCAAATTCAGACATATTTTTATTCCTTTCTTCTAACATACTTGCTAAAACAAATACATTGATTAATTTTTTATTTTACCCACATTAGTGGATTCCTGCCTCCGCAGGAATGACAAGGAATGCCATCAGGACAATATCCAATATCCAATATCCAATATCCAATTCACAAATTCTCAACCACCCTCACCAGCACTCCGTTATTTCCCGGCACTGATCCTTTTATTATCAACAAATTTTTCTCTTTGTCAACCTCTATAACTTCCAACCCCATTTGAGTAACTTGCTCTCCGCCCATTCTTCCTGCCATTTTCTTTCCTTTAATTACATGTTCGGGAAAGGCGCTGCCAATTGATCCTGGTTTTCTGTTACTGTGCTTTTGTCCATGCGACGCTTGCCCGCATTTAAATCCATGTCTTTTCATCACGCCTTGAAATCCTTTCGCTTTTGAAACTCCTAATACTTTTACTTTGTCACCCGCCTCAAAAACAGAAACATCTATTTTATCGCCTAATTTATACTCTTTTTTCTCTTTTTTCTCTTTATTATTTTTTCCTGCGCCATTTTTATCTAATCTAAATTCCCTTAAATATCTAAACTTTCCAAGACCCTTCAAATGTCCGGCTAACGGCTTATTGATTTTTTTCTTTTCAAGAAACCCGACTTGCGCCGCCTGATAACCGTCTTTTTCTTCGTTTCTTACTTGAGTTATAATACAAGGACCCGCTTCAATTAAAGTTACGGGAACAACTTTTCTGCCGTTTTCATCATCCTTGAAAATTTGGCTCATTCCTATTTTTTTTCCGAGAATAAACTTCATAATAAAAATAATACAAACAAAAAAACCAGATAACTCAACCAATCTCAACCGTTTTTATCCGATTTATAAATTGGCTAATTCAGTATGCTTATCAGTACTTTTACTAAAACTTTTCTTTTGGAAACAAACAAGTGTTTGTTCGCCTTCGTTAAAGAAACTCAGCAATAAACACTTAAACTAGCATAATTCTATTGTTATATTGCTAAATTGTCAAATTGTTATGCATAGCGCGATAATATAACAAATTCCTATATTTTCATGCTATGCATAACAATTTAGCAATTTGACAATTTGACAATTTAATCCTACATTTTAATTTCAACAAACACTCCCGCCGGTAAATTCAGATTCGTCAAAGCGTCAATTATTTTTGGATTCGGATCAAGAATATCAACAAGCCGCTTATGCACTCGCATTTCATACTGGTCTCTCGCGTCTTTATGCACAAAAGTTGACCTGTTAATCGTATACTTGCTGATTTCAGTTGGCAAAGGAACCGGACCCCTCACGGACGCTCCGCTCCTCAAAGCCGTCTCCACGATCTGTTTCGCGGACTGGTCAATGATCTTATGATCATATGCTTTAATTTTTATCCGAATCTTTGGTTTAGATTCGTTTTCTTCCTTTTCTTGCTTCGTTGCTTCAATCATTTAGATTTTAAAGTAAAATTTTTTATTTTTATTGGTAGCGTTATTGTACTCAATCTACCTTCTTTTTTCAACAACCACTTCTATATTAACGCCAGCACTATCTGAACAAGCGCAACAACCACCACAATTATTCCCTGCTGCAAATTTAACATAATTATTTCCGGTTTTGCAATATGTTACTTGTCCTTTGTTGCTGTCTTGTGCGCTACATTTTACTACTTCAGTGATTTCCCAATTTTTATTCGCATTAAAATTTAATTCTCCCTTTACATATCCATACCCTTCATAATCACAATCTGTCCAAGCTTGTCCTCTTATTAAAACTTTATATTTAGAAGAAGTGATTTTTTTTCGTTCTACATACCATCCTTTTGCCCGACGAGCTTGTTCTTTTTCATAGATAGAAGGAAAATCCTTCCACATATAAACATCATCTCTTTTTGTACAAGCTTCTTGTCCAACATATTCTTCATAAAAAGAATCTGTTTCATTCAATTTTTTATAATAAACCTTTCCGATTTCACCTTGAATTTTTGAAAAAGGATAAATTGGATTTTGATAAGCTTCATCAAAAATTATGCTTACATCCCAATCTTTTTCAGTTGTTTCAGTTGTTTCAGTTGTTTCTAATTTTGATGATACATTTGAAATATTTGATAAATTGTTTGATATCTCAGATAATTTATTTGAAATTATAAACAACATCCCAAATACGGATAAAGCAATCACACAAACAACTACTACCAATATTATGCTTAATGTATTATCTTTTTCCATAAAAACTATTTAACAAATTAACAAAAACAAAAAATAAGAAGAAATTAATCTCCTTATTTTATAATCTTCGTTACCACTCCCGCTCCGACTGTTCTGCCGCCTTCTCTGATCGCAAATCTCATTCCTTCTTCCATCGCGACAGAAGCAATCAATTTAATATTTAGTTCCACAGTATCGCCAGGCATAACCATTTCTTTCTTGTCTGGCAAAGTTACCTCGCCTGTCACATCTGTAGTTCTGATATAGAACTGCGGTTTATATCCGCTAAAGAACGCTGAATGCCTTCCACCTTCCTCTTTGGTTAAAATATAAACTTCGCTTTCAAATTCCGAGTGTGGAGTAATTGATCCGACAGCCGCCAAAACTTGCCCTCTCTCAACTTCTTCTTTCTTAATGCCTCTTAGCAAAACTCCAGCATTATCGCCCGCCTGACCCTTGTCTAATTGCTTGTTAAACATTTCAATCCCGGTAACAACAACTTTTCTCGTATCTTTAATTCCAACAAGCTCCACTTCGTCATTCAAATTAACAATTCCTCTTTCAACTCTTCCAGTCACAACAGTTCCTCTTCCTTCAATTGAGAAAATATCTTCAATCGGCATCAAAAACGGCTTGTCAATATCCCTTTTCGGTTCGGGAATTTTTTCGTCAAGAGAATTTATCAAATCTAAAATTGGTTTGCAATTAGCGCATTCCTTTTTTCCGCATCCGCATTCCAGAGCTTTTAGGGCAGAACCTCTAATAATAGCGGCATTCTCGCCGTCAAATTCGTACTTAGTTAACAACTCGCGAATTTCTTCTTCCACAAGATCAACTAATTCAGGATCGTCAACTTGATCGGTTTTATTTATAAAAACAACAATTTCAGGAACTCCAACTTGCCTTGCCAGAAGAATATGCTCTCTTGTTTGAGGCATTGGTCCATCAGTCGCAGCAACAACCAAAATTGATCCGTCCATTTGAGCCGCGCCGGTAATCATATTTTTTATATAGTCAGCATGTCCTGGACAGTCAACATGGGCATAGTGCCTTTTATCTGATTCATATTCCTGGTGGGAAGTAGCAATTGTAATCCCGCGCTCTTTTTCTTCGGGAGCATTATCAATCTCGTCTACGCCTTTTTTTGATGTACTTTTCCCAGCCGCGGACAGGCAAGCTAAAATTGCCGCAGTTAGAGTTGTTTTGCCATGATCAACATGCCCAATTGTCCCAACATTGATATGTGGTTTTGTTCTGTCAAATACTTCTGCCATTTTATTATTCTCCTTTTAATTAAAGCAACAAAAAGTTAAATTGCCGCTTTAATAATTATTAATTTTTTAAAAAATTTTAAATTTATATCACTATAATTCCTTTATTTCAATTTGTCATCACGAGTAACCCGCAGGAAGTCAAGATATCTGTGAACAAATAAATCGGCTCATGCACAATTTAGTTGTTTTTATTTTTAATTATAATGTTTTAATTATAATACATTATTAGCGCATCTGTCAACCCCGTTCCAAAATTTACAAAACAATTTATTGACACTAATCATCCTATTTTACTTGGGATAATTTATTCCCATTATACTCTCTTGTAAATTTTGGAACGGAGTCAAATTTTTTCTATTTACAATTTTTCAATTACAATTTCACCACTATCTTTCTTTTTTTCTCCTAAGTTTTTAAAACTTTTCTCAGTTTCTTTGTAACTGTTTTTTTCAAACTGCTTTAACCTTCTTTCTTCCTGTTTATTCTTCCAAATATTTATGCTTCTATTTATTTTCTCAATAAGTTTTTTATCAGATAAATTGTCATTCTCTTCAGAATTTTCTTTTTCTCCGAATCCAATATATTCATCAACATCTATAACAACCATTGTTGGTTTTCCGTTTTCAACAATAATAACTTTGCCTCCGATAATCTTCATCAATTTTTTAATTTTATCAAAACTGTTTTCTTCCATATCTCTTTAAATAATCAAATATCCACATTACTTATAGAGATTAACATAAACATTTTTTTTGTCAACCCCGTTCCAAATCATTGTATAAACTTGGTATCATATGCAATAATAAAGTATTATTTATAATTGCAATCAGCGCTGGTTGCTATAAATGTACATAGTTTGGAACGGGATCAACCCCCGTTTTTTCCATATTATATTTCTCCAATTATTCCCTCTTTTGAAAAAGAGGGTTAAGAGGATTTCTGGGTAGGATTGACTAAAATAAGCTAAATTATTTTTTTAATATTTTCTGAATTTATCCCTTTTTATAAAAAAACAGATGAAAATCAGCAGACCATAGATATTATTTATACTTTTCGCCGCAGTTTTTCCATCACCACTCCCGCTCCGCGGCTTTCAAAAAGAATAACAGTTTTTTTATCAAGATTATTTTTCAACATCCTTGCCACTTTGCTAAAATCTTTTTCAAAAACAAATTTGCATTTATTATCACCGACAATATCCAATATCCAATATCCAATATTTACTATATATGCAACATCGCAAATCTCGCCTATTTTATTAAATAATTTCCGATGAACATCTTCTGATTTATTTCCCAACTCAATTATCCCCGGGAAAACAATTATTTTTTTATAATCCTGATACGCTTCATCTAAATAATTCAATGCAGCAATCACTCCGTCAGGATTGGCGCTGTAGCTGTCGTCAATAAAAACAGAATTGTTTAAACCGTCTAATTTTCTCATCATAAATTTAGACGGTCTTATTTTTTCTACCGCTTTTGAAATTTCTTCTAAATTCATTCCCAATTTTTCCGCCGTGATAATAGCCGCCAGCAAATTTTCTATGTAATGTTTGCCAAGAATATTAGCTTTGAATTTTTGGTTTTTGTAAATAAATTCCACGCAATCTTGATAGACCTTAATATCGCTTACATTATCCAAAGAAAAATGTTTTATATTTTCAACTTTGACAAGATTTACACACTTGTCATCCCGAGCGACGATAGGAGCCGAGGGATCTGTAAGCGGATAAAATGTGTGTTTTGTATTACCTTTATTAGAAATAAGTATTTTGTGTTTACAGATTCCTCCACTCCGTTCACTCGTACCTCGTTCACTTCGGTCGGAATGACAAATACACACTTGTTTGATATCCCCGTTCAAAACCGCTAAACCATTTTCCGGCAACGCTTCAATCAATTCAAACTTCGCTCTAATTGTATTTTCTATTGATCCAAACAAATCAAGATGCTGTTCATTGATACCCGTTAAAATTCCAACTTCTGGCTTTACTATCCCGCAAATTTCCGCAATCTCGCCGATTTTGTATGCGCCCATTTCGCAGATGAAATAATTATAGTCATCGCTGACTTTGTTTAACACTGTTCTTGCCACGCCAATATTCGTGTTATTATTTCCCGTTGTTTTTATAACTTTATATTTCTCGCTTAAAATAACATCCAAAAACTCTTTCGTGCTTGTCTTGCCGTAACTGCCTGTTATTCCGATAACTTTTATTTTTTTTAATTCCCTCATTTTCGCCGCCGCTTTTTTAATAATTCTTTTTTTTTGGAAATTAAAAAACGGATTGGTGAATAAGATAGTCGCGGTGATTAAGATCGGAGTAATGAGATAAAAAAACAATAAAAGTAGAATTAAAGACACGGCAGGCAAATCATTGTTTATGCGGCAAACAGCGGCAACGAATAAATAAAATAATAAGGACAAAAACAGAGTAAGAAATATTCTGAAAGTAAACCTTGGCCTTTTTAGTGTTCTGCTTTTTATTTCTATTAAAATTTTATAAAGAGCGAATGAGAAAAATAGTGAAATTGAATAAATAAAAAGTTGCCGGCTAAAATAAAAAACTAAAATTAAAATTAAACCAATAGAATAAATAATCGTTGGCTCCATAGTGGCGATAGTCCTGTGGGGCCCTCTTGCGTTTTGGCTCCACAGCCCTAACGGGACTATGGAGCCAACACCTTCATCCTTCAAATAAGCTCTCATCCGATCTATTCTGTATTCCTTAATTTGCCAAAGCCACAGATAAAACAACCCATCGCGAGCGATTTTAATAAGAGCGAGGATTGATATTATTATAAAAATAATTTGGGGGTTGATAAAATTCATAAAGTATGATAAACTTTAGTAAAAGTTTCAGAATGAAACAGGAGGAAACAATGAATAACAACAGAAAGCATGAGATTGTAGAGCCACTGACGCTGTTTGATCTTTACGGATCCCTATCTTCCATAGTAGAAACAGGAAAAGAAAAGCTCATAGATATTCAAATCTTGGTACCCAATTTTGTTAATGGACATCTTAAGGGCTACGAAACTGGAAGACCAGTTTTGAATGCCAGTGGTTGTGAAACTGATAATGAAACCGGCTATGATATTGGAAATGAAAAATTAGTGAGAGTTTCCATATCCTCATCAAAAAGATCCGACGATGGCAAGAATTTATTTTTTGAAGGATCTTCCGATGATGGCTACAATATCAGGATTTATGTAAGAAGAATAAATAATAGGATTCTTAAATACCTAAAATTCACTTGAAGCACTAATATCAAATTATTGCTTCTTTTTTTATCTGCGTCGTCATTGCGAGCGAAACGCGGCAATCCCGTAACTATACGCGAGGAGTTTAATCACGGGATTGCCGCGTCGCCTTCTTGCAAACTGTGTTCGCTCGGGTTCCTCGCAATGACATTTTGTAATTCTATAAACTCCAAGACAATATCTGCAAACTCCTCCGCTTTCTGGTACGGCAAGCTATGATTAGCGTCTTCAATGACTTTGAGTTTTGAGTTTTGAATTTTGAATTTCATTATTTCTCCATCCGCCAATGGCGTGGTTTTGTCTTCCTTTCCCCAGACCAAAAGAGTAGGGGTTTTTATTTTGCCTAAATAATCCGTCAAATCTTCCACCAAAACATTTTTCATTATTTCTTTCATTCTCGAACTGGCATTGTAGTAATCCTTTTTTCTGCTTCGCGCTATTTTAGAAAATATATTATATACTGGCTTTTGAAAATGATTTATTACCGGCAAAGAGAAAAATACTTTTCCGATTTTTGTTAAAATAAAAAGCGCTTTCTGTTTCACTGTCAATTTATGTTTAATCCCCGCCGCGCCGGTAAGAATTAACTTATCAACTTTCTCTGGATATTTTGCCGCGTATTTAATCGCGATCCGTCCGCCAAACGAATGGCCAATTAAAATCATATTTTTCGCAATTTCATTTTCACTATGATAATTCATATTATCATAGTGTTTATATTGTTCCAATTTTTTCTTCAATATATTTTTAACCAACTCAAACCCGCTTTTTTTGCGAGTTATATTTTCAACAAATTTATTTATCAACCTAACATAATCATCTAAGCCCCAGTTTTCTTTTGGTTCCTTACTCTTTCCAAAACCAGGCAAATCTAAAATATAAATACAATAACTTTGAGCTTTGAGCTTTGAGCCTTGAGCTTCTGAAAGATATTTGCCCAGAGGTAAATATCTTTCAGAATCCACTCCCCACCCATGCAACAAAACAATCGGACTTTTCCCCTCGCCGATTGTTTTATAATTTATATTTAGACCGTTGATTTTTGTTTGCCTCTCGGATATTTTTTGGGGGTTGACAGAATTCATAAAGTATGATAGATTTAACGGTTCTAATAACAAGGAGGTAGGACAAAATGCAAGAAACGAGAAGTAAGGAGTACATCAGGTACAAGAGGTATTATGATGAATACTCTGAAATAGAACAGAGAAGAAAATATGAGAGCAATAAGGATGCCCTCAACAAAGAATACGAAAAACTGCCAGATTTCTTTAAGAAGCAGATCGATCAATTTAGAATTGACGATCCAGAATTTTGGGAGAAGGAAAGTTATGAAATTTTCGTGTTCGGAGAAGCAATGAAGATCGTCAATGCTTTAAAAACGATCAACACAGTTTATGAGAGTTGGGAGAAGGGATTTAAAGAACAAAAATGCCTTGTGCCAGATCTCTCTATCGGACACAGTGACCACTCTTGGGGGTGCGCCAACCGATGCGCCATAAAATATTTGAAGCATCAACTTAACTAAGTTGCTCTGCTTCTCTTTTTTTATCTGCGTTTATCAGTGCCTTTAGTCAGCGTTCGTCTGTGTCGAATTAAGATCCAATCCTCTCTTTCCCCACCCACTTCTTCTGTTATTTCGGACTGACAAACGTAGCGGAGCGGAGTTTGTTATTTAACGCGCAATACACAAATAACACACTTCTCTATCGCTTCGTGTGTCACTCCTTTGCGATAACATTTTTCCCCACCCACTTCCTCAAAACCTCCGGCACGAGCACGCTGCCGTTTTTTTGTTGGTAGTTTTCTAAAATGGCAATGAGAATTCGCAAGTCGGCGCAGGCAGTATTGTTGAGAGTGTGGACAAATTTTTTCTTGCCGTCCCGATCAACAAATTTACAGTTTAATCTCCGCGCTTGAAAAACAGTGTCGTTGGAACAAGAATGGGTCTCGCGATATTTATTTTGCCCCGGCATCCATGTTTCAATATCATATTTTTTCGCGTTCGGCGCGCCAATATCTCCGGCGCACATATTTAAAACTTGATAATGCAAATCCAGAGATTGTAAAAATTCTTCGGCGTATTTTAATAATTTTTCGTGCAGACTCCATGATTCTTCGGGACGGCAAAAAACAAACATCTCAATTTTATTAAACTGATGTCCGCGTAGAATTCCCTTTGTATCTTTGCCGTAAGTTCCTGCTTCTCGCCTAAAACAACTGGAATATCCAAGATATTTTTTTGGTCCGTTTTCCAAATCTACAACTTCGTCCAAATGATATGCCGCCAGAGGAACTTCCGCCGTGCCGGCCAAATACAAATTATCTTCATCAGCGTTAACTTGGTAAATCTCATTTCTCTCCGCGGGAAAAAATCCCGTGCCATACATTGCCTGTTCATGTACTAACATTGGAACAATCATCGGTTCAAAACCTTTGTTGCTATAAAACTCAAAAGCGTATTGCATTAAAGCGAATTCCAATCTTGCCAGATCGCCTTTCAGATACCAAAATCTTGACCCGGAAACTTTTGCTCCTCTTTCCGCGTCAATTAAATTTTTCACGCTCTCTATTTCAAAATGCTCTTTTGGCTGAAAATCAAAACTTGGTTTTTCTCCCCATTTTCTGATCACTATATTACCGCTTTCATCTAGTCCGGCAGGCACACTCTCGTGGGTAATATTTGGCAGTTCCAACAAAATATTTTTTGTTTTCTTTTCCAAGTTTCTCAGCTCTGACTCCAGTTCTGATAATTTTAATTTTATCTCTTTCATTTTCGAAATAATCTTTTCGTCTTTTTTTTGGGAGATAATTTTATTCGCCTCATTCTGTTTTTTTCTCAAATTTTCTGTTTCCTGCTGAAGCGCTCTTTTCTTTTTATCCAAATCCAAAAAAGAGTCAAGATTAATTTTCATTCCTCTTTTTTTAATTTCCTTTTTTATAATTTCTGGATTTTCTCTAATGAATTTTACGTCTAGCATAATTTTTGATTAATTTTCTTTATTGCCTACTCGTTTTTGTCATCCCAGAATTTTTTCTTACTTCAGTAAGGGGTCGGACACCTTTAATAAGTTGATTAGTGTTTTTCAGTGTCAATTTCATTTCTTAATTTTGACGATTTATATTTTTCCGGATAATACGCTTTTAGGCGGATAATTTTTATGTCTGACAAATCAAATTCTTTCAATTTTTCCCGTAGTTTTTCCGTGAACACTTCTTGGTCATAACCCAGACAAATCACATCGGGTCTATATTTTTTAATTACTTCATATTTATTTCCTAAACTTCCCAAAATCACCTCATCGGCTAATCCGCTTTCTTTAATATTTTTTAGTCTGGCACTTTCATTATTTTGTGGCAATCTTTTTTTAACTTTTTCAACCGTTTTATCTCTCGCAACCACAACAATTAAATAATCCCCATACTCTCGCGCCTGTTTTAAAAAATTCTTATGTCCCTTGTGGAAAATATCAAAAGTGCCGAATGTTATTATCTTATTTTGCTGTATTTTTTGATTCACCCGTTTAAATATTTATATGCTATCAAATTAATTTATCATTAATTTTTGATTTTATCTATATCCTTGCCATCGCACCTTTATTGGAATAATCTCTTTTAAAACTCTTAAAGCAAAGAACCAAAATAGATATAAATTTACTAATTGTGAGATTGATAATGGAAGTAGATGCGTTTTCAATATTGATATTATAATAATTGAAAAAAAAGTTACCGCAATTACTAAAATTCCAAAACATCCAACCTTAAATCGATTAAGAAATTTGTTTGTCGCTAACTTTCTTTTTTCAGGGAACACTGAAGCATAAATGCCGAATATAATATGGATAATAAAAATAGAAACAAAGAGATAAAACAACAAAAGAAAAAATCCCATATCGCTCTTTGGTAATCCAAAAAATAAAAGGAGCCAGTTTAATGGAATTAATTCAAGGTCTATAAAAAATGATAACAAAAAGAAAACACTAATTATTGTAAATAGTATAGCTTTGTTTTTTTCTTTAAACATTTTATTTTCAAATTTTAATTGTTGTAGGGTCGGTATGCTAAAATGACTTTGGTCGCATCAACGGAAAAATCTGACATTCTCTGATTGGCTTATTCATTAGAAATGAAAACAGTCTTTCCGAAACGCCAAAACCGGCGGTAGGCGGCATACCATATTCCAACGCTTTGACAAATTCCTTGTCTGTCATTTGCGCCTCCTTATCACCCGCTGCCCGTAATTTAGACTGTTCTTTGAATCTTTCTGCCTGATCAATTGGATCATTTAGCTCACTGTAACCGTTGCCGATTTCCGAGCCGGCAATAATAGGCTGGAATCTCTGCGTTAGCTGAGGATTATTTTCAAGTTTTTTTGCTAAAGGAGAAACAATGACGGGAATGTTAACGAGAAATCCGGGACCGGCGATTTTTCGGCGGCAATATTTCCATAAATTATCAATCCCTCTTGCCAGATTTAAATTTTTTTCTGATTCAATTTTTAACTCATCTAATTTTTTTCTAATCTCATTTAAATCAGTTTTTAAAATATCTATTCCGGTGAATTTTTCAATTTCTTCTTTATAATCATAACGCTTCCATTTTTTCCCAAGATTAATTTTAAAATTCCTGATTTCAAATTCTAAAGTTCCAAAAGTTTTTTCGGCAACATAACAATACATCTCTTTTACCAATTTCATTGCCATTTCATAATCGGCGTAAGCCCAGTAAAATTCCATTTGTGTGTAATCTTGCAGGTGCTCCGCCGACATTCCTTCGTTTCTAAAAATCCGTCCAATTTCAAAAGTCTTTTCAAAACCGGCAACCATCAGCCGTTTTTGCCAAAGCTCGCCGGCGGAAATGCGAAGATAAACATCTATATCCAGCGCGTTATGGTGAGTGGCAAAAGGCTGCGCGTCTGCTCCTCCAACTGTGTTTTCCAAAACAGGAGTTTCCACCTCCAAAAAACCTCGCTTAATATAAAACTCTCTAACTGCGTTCCAAAACACCGCCTTTCTTTCCACCATTTTTCGCGTTTCAGGATTAAACAAAATATCCAAATATCTTTTTCTTAATCTTTCTTCCCCATCTTTTAATCCGTGCCATTTTTCCGGCAAGGGCAGAAGCGATTTGGTTAAAATTTTGTAATTTTTAATTAACAATGTTTTCTCGTCTCGCTTGGTGTTAAATAAATTGCCTCCTGCTTGAATAAAATCACCTATATCCAAATTTTTGAGCATTGCGTATTTCTCTTTTCCGATTTTATCCCGCCTAAAAAATAATTGTATCTGCCCGCTCTGGTCTTCAATATTCGCGAAGGTTAATCCACCGTGTGATCTAATCATTCTTATTCTGCCAGCTAAAACAATCTCTTTTTCTGATCTGAAAAACTCATCAAAACTATCAAGAGCTTGTTTGATGGTATGCGTCCTTTCGCATTTCGCCGGATATGGATTTATGCCAGCTTTTTTTATTTTATCCAATTTATCAAGCCGCGTTTGTTTTAGTTTATTGATCATTGGTTTAATTTGTATAGGACTTATAGACATCATCTCCAGAAACCGCGCAAGTATTGCCTTATATTAAAATTCGCTTAAAGCGTCCCCCGTATTCAGTACGGGGACAGATGAGGAGTGAAAAATAATAATCGTAATCTTGTTTTAAATATACTATTTTAATTGGAATTAGTCAAAAAAAATATGCCCTGGATGTTCAAGGCATTTTTACGCTCTAATTATTGTGTTGAAATCACCATTATTGCCAATTTGCAGAATATTTCCTAGAACAAAATAGCGTCTCATAAAACTACTAAAGGAAATTTGGTATATAGTAGAACTATCACGAATTTCCTCTATTATAGCTTTAGTGCGGCTTCCGTCTAATGTCCCAATTACTACATACACTCCGCTGGGCAACTCTGAAAGTTTAATTAACTTTGCAATTGTGTCTTCTTGCTCTATCAATTTCTTACCTCCTTATAATTCTTTTTATACACTATCAAAACAAAAAAGTCAAGCGATTTAAAAAATAAACAATCATAAATTAGGCCCTTCGGGCGCTAATTTCGCGGAATTTCGCGGAATTAATGCAGAAGAACGCGGAATATTGAAATTCCTTAGCATAAAATTACTTCACCTCAATAATTTTATACTCTACCTTCCCTCTCGGCGTTTCAACTTCAATGCTATCCTCCGCTTTATGCCCTAAAAAAGACATTGCTAACGGCGACTCGTTGGAAATTTTTCCTTCTAACGGATCCGCTTCGTTTGATCCGACTATAGTGAAAACGCGCTCGGTTTTTCCATTCTTTACTTTTATCGTAGAGCCAATTTGAACAACATTAGATCTGAAATGGCGATCGTCAATTGTTTCAGCATTCTTAAGCGTTTCCTCCATCTTGGCAATTTTTGCTTCATTGAGCGCCTGCTGTTCCTTTGCTTCGGAATACTCTACATTTTCACTTAAATCGCCAAGTTCTTTTGCAGCCTGAATTCTTTTTGCAATTTCCTGCCTTTTTGTTATTTTGAGATAATTGAGTTCTTTTTTGAGTTTTTCCAAACCTTCCACGGTAATAAATTGTTTAGTCATTTTTTTGTTTTATCAAATTAAAAAACACCTCTTTTTCTACTTTGGGTGAAAATTTAATGTTATGATACCATATTAAATTTGCGTGTCAACCTTAAATCATTTAAACAGCGGAGTTTGTTATTCAACGGATATAACACACTCCGCTATCGCTGCGTGTGTCATTCCAAGTTTAATAATTCCAAAATCCAAATGGGAAATAACCGAAAATCCCCCCAGTCACCAGCCCCCCCTTATCAGGGGGGGGAGAGGGAGGAGAGGAATAATTGGAAAAAATCAGCAGACCCTATTTACCATGACAATTCCACGGCTCTCGCGGCATTTTTAAATTTAGAATAGCCAGTGATTTTCATTCCTAATGGAGAATTGTTTGTTTTTATAGCTTTAAAAGAACCGTCAGCGCTGCCATCATTATCAAAATCAATATCTTCATTCAATAATTCATCACCAACAGGAAAGAGTACTGGATCTATAGCCCCAGTTCCCTTGATCAAATACAAAAGTCGTTCCGCTCCGGCGTCCGCTAAATAGTACGCTTGAACTGATTGAAGAGTATTGTTCGTTATTCTGGTTTGTTTTGCGGTCATATTCGTCAAAGCTAAACTGACAAACAACAATAAAAACATCGTGGTCAGCACAATAAGCAGAGCCGCCTGCCCTCTTTGATTTTTTTTGATTGTTATTAGGTTCTTGCCTTTCATATTCTATATTTAGAATTTCTTAACTTTTTGTCATTCTGAACTTATTTCAGAATCTATTCTCTCTTACCACTAATTAAACCTGCAAAGCATAAAATGTTTTTGCTATATTGAAAACGCAATAAGCATTTCAAACGAGGCGAATAAATGCTTGTTCGCCTTCGTTTGAAACGCGCGCAATATAATCTATAGCGTTATAAATATAAATTAAACCTAAACTAAAATTCTGGACTTTATTGAATTAAATATAAATTAAACCTAAAATAACAAAGATTCTGAACCAATCCTGTGCTGAATTTAGTTCAGTATTCGGAATGACACCATAGTTTTAATTACTCATACAATCTCATCGCGATGCTGTTTTGCAATGTAAGCTCGGTGCCATATTTGCCGGTTGATTTCACTTTCATAACAATGGTTACAACCGGCTGAATATTAGTAAAAGTTTCGGAAGTATAAAAAGTTAAATCTTCTATTTTTATGTCGGAAGAATTTATGACTTCTCCATTGCGGGAAAAATATTCTCCGCTAGAATTACAAGCTCCGTTTAAAAGGGATCGGCAATATATTATCCATTCCCCCTCATAATTTTTGAATTCTAATACATCAGTTTCTTTGTTTTCCATTTCCAATCGCGGCAGAGCGCAACCGGGATCTGTATTAACAGCGCATATCGCCGTCGCCATTCTTAACTCTCTGGAAACTGTTTCCATTAAATAGTTTCCTTCTCTTTGAACATCGTAAAATTCTAAGGTTTTTCTTTGCGAGCCGCTGCTACTGACAAAAATTCCAACCGCCGCGGAAATTACAGTAGAAAATATTCCAAGAGCGACTAATATCTCAAGTAATGTAAAACCTTTGTCTTGAAACTTATTGTGATTGTATTTCACTTTCATATAAAAAATTATGGAAAACATTGTTAAATTGCTAAATTGTCAAATTGTCAAATTGTTATGCATGGCATGGAAATATAAGAACTTGTTATATTACCGCGCTATGCATAACAATTTAGCAATTTAGCAATTTAATAATTA
>Ga0190345_1000089_pt1 | contig 26507 bp, 28 predicted proteins | sample 48721334_MG_FD_161674 | JGI IMG/M metagenome (GOLD analysis project Ga0190345, IMG submission 161674) | Hydrothermal vent microbial mat bacterial communities from Southern Trench, Guaymas Basin, Mexico - 4872-13-3-4_MG | ecosystem: Environmental > Aquatic > Marine > Hydrothermal vents >...
TTTTTGGAATGACAGAGGACGGCATTTCGCAATTCAAGATAATTAAATAACTAAATATATGCAAAGAATACGCAATAAACTTGTCAGAGATAAAGTCCCGCAAATCATCAGGGAAAATCAGCAAATTCCAACTGTTAGAAAATTAGATGACAAAGATTTTGTTAATGAACTTCTTAGAAAATTGGAAGAGGAAATACAAGAAGTAATCGGGGCTAGAAACGATAAAGAAGAATTGATGAGAGAAATAAGCGATGTTTATGAAGTAATAGACACTATTATAGATTTGTATAAATTAGATAAAAGTTTAATACTGGAATTGCAAAAAAAGAAAAAGCGAGAAAGAGGAGAATTTAAAGAAAGAATATATTTAGAAAGCGTGGAAGAATAGTAAAAATAAAAGCGGCTGATAGCCGCTTTTCACAAATAATTACTTAAAATCTCACAAGAAAATTTTAACCGTTACCGATCTCACACTCTTAAATCCAATAAATACCGCTCAGGTCTTTTTTGTTTTTGGATTTTCCGATCAAGATAATTAAATCGCTGTGTTTTTTGTTTCAATTCTTGATAAATGTCCAATAGTTTTGTCGCCATGGAAAAATCGTAGCGGACATAATGACCCTTATTTAAAATTTCAACTAATTTGTCCCAGTCGGCTTCAAGAATTTTCTCCGGTGTGACAATCCTCGCTTTTTCAAATTCAAAATAAATTTTTTTGGCGATTTCCTGCTGAATGAGCTTGCCGAAAAAAAGGTAAGCCAAAAACCATTTGAAAATTTCTTTCTCCTTTCCTGACTTAAAGATCGATCCTTAGTAGATTTTCTTTTTTCTAATGCCATTTTTGACTATTACAGAATTACTTCTAATTTCCCAATTTCCATTCAATACTTTTTGGACTTTACTTCAAAATAACTCCTCGGGTCATGGTTTTTTGTTAGTTGACAAAACAACCTAAATTATTTTTTTATTTTACTTTTATTAACAATAGTAATTGCAATCAAACCTATTATTAGGAGTATTACTAATTTAATAATAATACCAATAATAGCATCATTCCAAAATTCAATCGCAATATTGTGATGAAACATGTTCTGTTGTTCCCCTTGTCGTATGACATATAAAGTGATAAGCAAAAAAACTATTGCATATATAGTCATTATGTTTTTAATACGCCCTTTAAAAATCATCACAATAAATATTTTATTTTAACTAAAAATTTATTTTCTCCCCACAATAGACTCCTCCATACCTCGCCTCACTGCAACAAAAATGACAGTTTAAACCAGCGACCGTCTGCTAATTGTTTGTGCTGATAATTCATTCTTTGATCAAATTATTAACAATTTCAACGGAAACTAATTAGGAATACACATATAAAAATATCCTTCATCATCAATCAGTTTTGGATTATTTACTTCTTTAATTTTTACAATGCTGCAACCAGCATTAACACATTTTCCAGAATTCCCACCTCCGCCATAATACTGAAACCCTAAAAAATGGCTGCATTTTAATGAAAAATAGAACCAGACAAAAAATATAATTCCTACTATTGTCACCAATAAAAATAATATTATTTTTTTATTCATTGCTTTATTTAAAAATTCAATTTATAGCTTCCTTCCCCACAAACTCTCCCATCTCAACCAGCCGGCAGGTATAGCCATATTCATTGTCATACCAAGCGCAGACCTTGACTAAATTTTCATTGATCATTGTCAACGGCAAATCAACGATGGAAGAAAATTTATTTCCCTTGAAATCCATTGAGACCAATTCTTCTTCAGAAACAGCTAAAATATTTTTAAGATTATTCTCCGCCGCTTTTTTAAATAGATTATTCACTTCATCAACGCTTGTTGACTTTTTCACCATCGCGACAAAATCAATAATGGAAACCGTTGGAGTTGGAACGCGCATTGCCATACCGTCTAATTTTCCCTTCAATTCCGGAATAGTTTTAATAACCGCTTTTGCCGCGCCAGTGGTTGTCGGAATAATTGACATTGCCGCCGCGCGGCCTCTGCGCAAATCCTTATGCGGCAGATCCAAAATTTTCTGATCGTTGGTATAACTGTGCACCGTTGTCATAAAGCCCTTTTCAATTCCTAAATTGTCATTTAATATTTTCACCACCGGCGCCAGACAATTTGTTGTGCAGGAAGCATTGGAAATAATGTCATCCTTTTCGGAATTATATTTTTCTTCATTCACTCCCAACACAAAAGTGTTAATTTCCTCGCTCTTTGCCGGCGCGGAAATAATCACTTTCTTCGCTCCCGCTTTCAAATGCTTTTCCGCACCTTCTTTATCTCTAAAAAATCCCGTGCATTCCAAAACAACATCTACTCCCAAATCTTTCCACGGCAAAAGTTCTGGATCTTTCTGTGCGAAGACCTTTATTTTTTTATTATTCACTATAATATACTCTTCATCGTAACTTACTTCTTTTTCATAAGTTCCGTAATTGGAATCGTATTTCAGAAGATGCGCCAAGGTTTTTGTATCCGTTAAATCGTTAATAGCGACAATTTCCAAATCAGGATGTTCGCTTAATATTATTTTTAGCGCTGGCCGACCGATTCGACCAAATCCATTGATAGCAATTTTTGTCATAGATTTTTTGTTAAGAATTAATTATTTTTTAAATCTCTTCACTCTAATCAATCCCGAACAGGGAATAATTTCAATTCCCTTCTTTTCAAGTTCGTCCAAAAATAAATTCATTCCCAGTGAATCGGAAGAAATATGTCCAGCGATGACAACATTGATGTTGTGTTTTTCCGCTTCCCTTTTGTGCTGTTCCGACATATGCATACCAATAATTGTCCCGATTCCCGCTTGAGCCATTTTTTCATATATTTTGGCCGATCCTGATGTTCCACCGGTTAATTCCGTCAAAGCGATTTTTCCGGTTCTATTATCTTCACTGCCAGTGAACAGCCGCGGACCGGCTCCGATTTTTATCGCCTCCTGATATTCAGAAATTTCCTTAAGAGATTTCAAAATATCTCCCACATATTCGGGTTTGTCTTTTTTAATCTTTTCGTTTAGAAAACTGGCGGCAAGATTATCCGCCGGAGTGTGAACATTCATAAAACCCAACCCTAAAATTCTAGCGGCGTCCACCGCCCGGTTATGATTGATTGCCGAAATTCCCCGGCTGACTTCGGAAATTCTTTCTCTTAAAACTCCCTCGGCAATATTTATCGGTACGCCATATTGATGCAGAATATCGGCCTGAAGATGCATCACATTATCCAGCGACGCCAGAGATTTTCCTTCTGGATGATGAGCCAAAACCAAATCAATATCGCCTATCTGCTTGGCCAGTAACATTTCCGCCGACTCCATATCAATGCCGGTTAGAATCTTTTTAATTTTCTTATTGGGCAAATCATTCAAAATTCTCGTGTCAGAGTAAGGATTCATTAATCTTTCCTGATCAAATTCTTTTTTCTGTTCATCGCTCAACTTGTCAAATTTTTCTTTAGTTCTTTTCAAAAGTTTCTGAATTTCCTTACCGCCCCTAAAATCCGCTTTAATTCCTATTTTAATTGACAGATCATAAATTTGCTTGACTGTCATTGAGCTGTTTTTTTTGGTCATAGATTTTTTGTTAATGTTTTATAATTTTCTACCATGCTTTAGCAGAGAGTCAAACGGCTTTAGTCGCTATTTTAGGCACAGATCAAACCAAAAATTGCCAAACCGTCTGCTAAAGCGACATAGAATTACTATAGTCCCCTCCTTAACCACTCCACTACTTCTCCTATTTCCACTCTCTCCTGCTTCATCGTATCCCGATCTCTAATCGTCACCGCATTATCTTCCAGCGACTCAAAATCCACTGTCACACAATAAGGCGTGCCGATTTCATCTTGTCTTCTGTATCGTTTGCCGATGCTTTGGGATTCGTCGTATTGGGAAGCAAATTCTGTTTTAATTAAATCAAAAACCTCTTTCGCCTTCTTGCTTAATTCCGGTTTTTTAGATAGAGGTAAAATCGCGACTTTCACTGGGGAAATGTCTTTATTAAATTTCATTACAACCCGCGTTTCTATTTTGCCGTCCGCCGTCGGCGCTTCCTCTTCGGAGTAAGCGTCAAGCATAATCGCTAAAACACTGCGATCCACTCCAAAGGTCGGCTCAATAACATGGGGGATAAATTTTTTGTTATTCTCCGTGTCAAAATATTCCATACTCTGGCCGCTGAATTTTTGGTGTTGATTTAAATCAAAATCAGTCCGATAAGCCAAACCATAAAGCTCTTTTACGCCAAACGGAAAATTATATTCTATGTCAATTGTTTTTTTGCTGTAATGCGAAAGTTCGTCTTTACTGTGCTCTCTAATTTTATAATTCTTTTTTTTAATACCCAAATATTCCAACCATTTTATCATCTGATCCTGCCAATAATCAAAATATTTTTCCCATTCTTTTTCTTCTATAAAATACTCAATTTCCATCTGTTCAAATTCTATCGTCCTGAATATAAAATTTCCTGGCGTGATTTCATTCCGAAATGCTTTGCCGATTTGGGCAACGCCGAAAGGAATTTTTTTATGGGTTGAGTTTAAAACATTTTTAAAATTGACAAACATCGCCTGTGCTGTTTCGGGACGAAGATAAATAATGCTGTTTTTATCTTCTATTACGCCTTGATATGTTTTGAACATCAAATTAAATTTTCTGGCATTGGTAAAATCGTTCTTGCCGCAAATGGGACACCTTAATTTATTTTCCACAATTATCTTAGTCATCTCTTCCGGAGTTTTCCCTTCCGCTTTGATGTTTAAATTATCTTCTATCAGATGATCAGCCCTGATTCTGGACTGACAGTCCTTGCAGTCAATTAGAGCGTCGTTAAACCCGGCGATATGCCCAGACGCTTCCCAAACTTTTCTGTTCATCAGAATCGCAGCGTCTATTCCGACAATGTCTTCGCGATCCTGAACAAACATTTTCCACCACGCTTTTTTAATATTATTTCTTAGTTCTACTCCCGCCGGACCGTAATCCCAAGTATTCGCCAGCCCCCCATAAATTTCACTCCCGGGAAAAACAAAGCCGCGTCGCTTGGCAAGCGATGTAATTTTATCCATTAAATTATTGTTATTTTCCGCCATAAGTAAATATCATTAATTGATAATTTTATCTTAACACGAGAATTTTTTAATGTAAATGATCCAATCTAATGGCACACTGATAAACACTGACTAAAGACACAGACAAACACAGACAACTTTAAGATTTGAAATTAATTTAATATTTGGAATTTGATATTTGATATTTATTTTAAATTTAACACTTTTAACAATTTGCCGCTCTACTATTATTAAAAACTCTTAATCCTCCTCTTTTTCAATCTTGTATCCTCTTCCTTTTATATAAACACTTTGGACCATTCCGATCATTATCAAGAAACTAACAAGCGAACTGCCTCCGTAACTTATTAACGGAAGCGGGATTCCAGTTACTGGCATTATCCCCATATTCATCCCAACATTAACAGTCATATGAAATATAATCATAAATGAAACTCCCAAAACGATTAGCTTGCCAAAATTATCCTGTGTTTCAGACACAATTTTAAAAAAACGATAAAAAATAATTCCGAATAATCCAAGCGCGAGCACAACTCCGATCAAGCCCATTTCTTCGGCAATAACTGCAAAAATAAAATCGGTGTGTTTTTCCGGTAAAAAATTCAACTGGCTCTGCGAACCATGCCCAAGCCCTTTTCCCCAAATATTCCCAGATCCGATGGCAATGGTTGATTGAATAACATTATAGCCGGAACCCAGCGGATCGGATTGCGGATTTACAAAAGCAATAATTCTGTCTTTTTGATAATCTTTTAAAGCGTAATTCCAGCTTCCTGCGAATAGCGCCAAGCCAAAAAGTAAAATTAACACTATGTATTTTTTGCTTGTTCCTGACACAAAAAGCATTGAGAGCCAGATAAAAGATATAACTAAAGCGCTGCCGAAATCCGGTTGAAGAAGAATAAGTAAAATCAGCAAAGATACATATATTCCCGAAATTATAATTTTTTTGAGATCGCTTAGATAATTTCTCGTTCCAGATAAATATTTAGCTAAAATGATTATTACAACGATTTTCACAAATTCAGACGGTTGGAAATTAAAAAAACCGAAATTAAACCAACCCGTAGTTCCTCTTATTGAAATTCCAAAAAATAAAACAGCAACTAAAATAAGGCAGGCAATTATATAAAGTAATCCTGTATAATTCTTCAATGCTCTATAATCAAAAAAACTCGCGCCGACCATCAAAATAATGCCGATAATAGAAAATATAAATTGCTTTTTGAAATTTAAAAAATCAGTTCCGACAGAACTGTATGAAGTGCTAAAAATTGTTATCAGACCCAGCGAGATTAGAATGATAATAGCAATAAATAGCGTTGTATCTATTTTGCTAAGAAAACGAAATTTCATTACAAGTATTAAGGATTAAGGTTAGTATGAAACCGGAGATTGACTTTACAATTTTTTGTTTTATAAACGTTTTTTATTGTCAAGCTGTACTATGACATTATCATATTGCTGTGACATTTGACAATAAGAGACATTTAAGTTCTAAAAAGCGATGAAAGTTTAAAATTTAGATGCTGGTTTCATACCAACCTTAATCATTAATCTCCTATCTTGGAATTATATATTTTTCCCCGGTTGCGCGCTCTTTCATAAAATTATCCGCGTTGAAAATGTTAGTTTGCGCATCAAAGTCGGCATAATCAACATTTTCAAAAAATGGATTTTTCCAGCGAATTTCAAATTGCCAGCCGCTATTTGCTTCCAACGTCCATTGGTTCGTCCTTCCGACGGCAATCGGCTCATTGTTTTCATTAAATAAGATAACATTTATATCAATCATAGAAAAGCTGTATTTGGAAATATTTTCAGTTATCCCCGACGCGTAGTAAAATTCTTTTTCATCATCAACAAACCCATATTTTTTATCGCGAATTTTTATCACTTCAGCGTTTAGCTCGGGAAGATCCCTTAAATCCTTCACTTCGCTCCAATTAAAATTGGATAATACTAAATCAATTTTCTCAATCTTTTCATTCGTTTTAAAATTATTTTCAATTATATATCTTTTTCCCTCACTTTTCAAAAAACCCTTTGGCATAACATATGTTTGTTTTTTAATAGTGTCAATAACAACATTGTGCTTGTTGTAAATAATAAATTCATAATTCAAAAGAGAAAGCCCCCAGTGTTCATTGCTGTTTAACAACTTAGCCACTAAATCATAATTATTTTTTCCGTCTGGAACAAACCTGACCCACTCAATTTTTATATCGTCCACTTGTGGCGGTTTAAGCGGCGGCGGGCATACTTTCGCGCAAATACCCCCACAATCAACACCCTCTTCCCCAAAATCCTGAACACCATTAAAACAGGTTTGCTCTTCCGGTCTGAAGACAATCCACGCGACAACAGCAATAAAAGACAGGACTATTCCCGCAATAAAAAGTTTTTTTAGTTTTCTTTGAGCGTCAGTCATTTTAGCATTTAAACATATAAGCATGTAAACAAGTTGAGTTTTTAACATCTTGTTTAAATGTTTATATGTTTACATTTTAACATTTTTAAAATTTCGGTCAATAAAAAAATAAAAAACAGACGGTAGCGATATTGCGTCTGATTCTGTTTTGTAATTTCTTACAGGGATTTTGATAAAAATAATAATTGTCAAATTGCTAAACTGTTAAATTGTTATGCATAGCATAAAAATATAGAAACTTGTTATATTACCGTGCTATACATAGCAATTTAGCAATTTGCTTCAAAAAATCTCCGGCGATGTCCTACTCTTCCGGTCCCGTACGGGACAAGTACCATCGGCGCTGGCGGGCTTAACTTCTGAGTTCGGGATGGGATCAGGTGTAACCCCGCCGCCAAAATCACCGGGGAATTTTTGAGGCAAAGAACAATAAATTATTATATTTTCTACCCAGCTTTAGCTGAGGGTTTTTGAAGTTTTAACCTCAAGTACTTCCAAAAGCTCGTAACGCTAAAGCATTACCAACCCTCGGCTAAAGCCGGGTAGAAATCACTAATTTATTCTTTTTTGTTATTTGCTAAATATTGAAACTCTTCTATTCTGAAGTGTTTTTCCCACTACATCTACTCGTTTTTCTAATCGCGATAATTTTTCCAAATCAATTTTATTAGCTGTCTTATCTTTTAATTCTTTTATTTCCGATTCTATTGACCAAACTTCCATCAACATTATCATCCAATCAAGCTTGCGATTTATACTTTTAAGAAATGCCATAATCTGTTTTTCTGTATATTGCTTTCTCGGTTTTAATTTAGTTTTTTTTGATTTTTTTTCTTTATAACGAAATTATAGCACACAACAACAACTCTGTCATTCTGAATTTATTTCAGAATCTACTCTCTTTTATGTCTAATCGAACCTATAAATCACCAAACTTTTGAATAAGTTGAAAATATAATAATTATATTGTCATAGAGAGATAATTGTGTTTGCGCCGTAGATGAAAATATAGCGTAAATAGCGCAAGTCAAAACCTAATATAACAAAGATTCTGAAACAAGTTCAGAATGACAATTCTCTGTTTTTGGAAACTGGATAAAAGGGAGGACGAAAAATGTTATTCATCTTCCACAACGGCTGGTTTAACTTTAAACCCCATCTCTCCAAAATATTCTTCGGCTATTTCGGCTATTTTTATTCCTGTTCTAGAGGCAGGAAATATTACGATGTCCAATTCCGAAAAATCATTGGGATGAAAATGCGCATACCATTTTCTGAAGAGTTTCTTAAAAGGACAACTACCAATACTAAACCGAGCTTTCCCGTTAAAAACCTCGTTGATAAAATCAGAGATTTCTTTTCTTTCATCTTTGGTAGCAAAAAGTAACCACTTATCCCTATCCTCCTCTATCAGGAAAACTTCTTCTCCCTCAAGAAGCGATAACTGACTCTTTAATCGGGCGTTCAATCCGAAAATAATCCTTTCAAACAAGAAATCTCTTTCTTGTTCTATTCTTCCCATCTGTGATTCCAATCTCAAAGCCAAAACTGATGGGCGATCACCAGTTTCTACATTTATTATTCTTTGTTTTATGTACATTTACATACCTCCTCTTGTATATCAAATGAGACTTCTATCCCATTTATCCAACTTCCAAAAAGTAAATTATCAACGAACAGAACTATATAAACATGCGATATTCAAACTTTGTTTATATGTTTAAATGCTTACATGTTTATATGACATAGCAATCATTAAACGCTAGTTAATCAAATTAGCTGCGATTTTAAAATAAATTTTAAAACCGCAGCAGCATTAATAAGCATTTGACTTATTAGTAGCGCTCGGCTGAACGCGTCACCGCGCTTACACCTGCGCCCTATCAACCTGGTCATCTTCCAGGAGTCTTGAAAGTTTGTCAAACAAATTGCTTGACAAACTCTTGATACCTAATCTTGAAGTAGGCTTCGCGCTTATATGCTTTCAGCGCTTATCCTTCCCAGACATAGCTACCCAGCGATGCTCCTGGCGGAACAACTGGTGCACCAGAGGTCTGTTCTCTTCGGTCCTCTCGTACTAGAAGAGACGCTTCTCAAGTATCCACGCCTGCGGCAGATAGGAGGCCAACCTGTCTCACGACGGTTTGAACCCAGCTCGCGTACCACTTTAATTGGCGAACAGCCAAACCCTTGGGAGCTTCTTCACCCCCAGGATGTGATGAGCCGACATCGTATGTTTATCCATTATTACTAATGGCACGGACTATATCTTCTTCCTGTAAAAATTCACAAATACAGGAGTTGGCGTATTATAACATTTATAAATTTTATAAATAAGTATTTATAAGTAAATGCTATTCGTCCCGAACTTGGGACAAGTCTCTACAGGGTCATAACTCAATTTTATATTTCATAGATGGTATTATGTATTTAGAAATAAGTCTTCTAAATCTCGGTAAACTTGATTTTAAAAATCTTATTCTGTAATACTTCTTATCTTTATTTAATCTTGCTTTTAAACCAAGTTTTCTTAGAGCTTTTAACATTCTTTTCTGATCTTCAATCTCAAACTGCTGAGTATTGAGATAAACATCAGAATTTCTGCACTTGCTCCCGTCATCCATATACCACACTGCTAAAATTATCGGATTAATTTTAATCCTTGCCGGTATGATCTTTTTTCCATTCTTATAAAACATTTCTAACAGATCTGTCAATTCAGGATGTTGTCTTGTAAAAAACCTATAAGCGATTCTTCCTTCTTTGCCTTTTCTGCTTTTAGGTTTGTTTTTTACAATATTTTCCAACACCCTATATTTCCAATCAACATAATCTTTCGCTTTAAACGAATGATTAATTTCCAGAAATGCATCTTTTCTTCCTTCGGTTATTCTTAAATAACCATCACCAAGAATAGATCCAATGATCACGAATTTTTGGTATTGAGTTAGACTTCCCACGGTATTGTCCATAATCTAATTATAGACTAGCTTAGTTATGGAGTCCACCGTTATAAGCCAAATTTTTTGTATTCCAATTACTCGGAATAGCACCCCGATATGTCAAGGTGCCGAACCGCGCCGTCGCTATGGACGCTTGGGCGCGACTAGCCTGTTATCCCCGGAGTAGCTTTTATCTGTTGAGCTTCCTCGATACTACAATCGAAGGTCGGATCACTAAGTTCTGCTTTCGCAACTGCTTGATCCATCAATCTCGCAGTAAAGCCGGCTTGTGCCTTTGCGCTATCAGCCCGATTTCCATCCGGACTTAGCCGACCTTATAAACGCCTCCGTTACAATTTAGGCATTTGTGTTAATCTAACCCTTTAATTTTATACTTCATTGAACTACAAAGATAATCTTTAATTATTCCAGCAAACTTATCAGCGCTTTCCGCTAAAATCATAATTTGATAACCTTCCTTCTGCTTTCTCAATTTACATTTCAGATCAAATTTTTCCTCAAGAACTTTTATTAGCCGCAGAACTTCTCTTTTCTCAAAACTTTGCGTATTAATAATTCTCGCTCGGTGATATTTAGACTTTATTGAACTGTCATCCATAAACCAAACCGCTAAACTCAAAGGTGTGAGCCACCGATGAATTAGTTTTGGTACAATTTTCTTTCCATCTTTATAGAACTGCTGAGCATAAAATCTAAACGATCCGGAAGATAGAGTGTTAACCCAGTATTTATAATATACCTTTCCGTTAACAACTTGCTCCTTCTTTTTCGGTTTTGACAAGATCCATTCTTTAAATTCTTGATAGAACCAATCCGCATATTCTTTTTGCTTCAGAGAATGTTCTGCTTTCAATCTGTATGTTCTGCTATTGTTCATACTTTCCAAATGTCCATCGCCCAATAACTTGCCAACGATAATCTCTCGCTGTCTTCGAGTCAATTTCAATTTTTCTTTATACTTCTTAATTTCTTTTGTGTTCATATATGTTGTCGCAGAGACAGATCTATGTGTCTGTCTTTGGTTAGATCCTTAATCTTGCTTTTCCGGGCGGTAAAATGTGAAAAAGCGTTTTTTGATTATTGTGATAATTTCTACCCGGCTTTAGCCGAGAGTTCTTTGGACTTTAGTCCAACGAATAGTTTCACGATAAATCAAAATGATTAAGGTCTCTTAGTTCCCTAAGAGATCAGACTATATCATATTCCAAACTGAAATGAAATCCTAAAGGATAAATTCCAGTATTTGGAATTCGGCGTATAGTCGTTGAGGGGAAAACCACACCTCATTACATTCGGGTGAAATTTTTAATTTTATAATTCTTAATTTTTAAATAATTTCTAATAACAAAATTTTTAAACATTAAAAATTAAGTTATTATTTAAAAATTATAAAATTGGAAATTAAAAATTTCCGAACGCAGTGAGGTATGGTAATCTTCCCTGCTGATTGTCTGGCGATTATACTGCTATAATCTTGTTTGCAAGTTCTACTTTATTTGTCATTCCCGCGGAGGCGGGAATCCATTTAATCAAACAAATCTTAAAATAAAATTTAATTGATATAGAAACGATAATCGTAATAATGGATTCCATGTCAAGCACGGAATGACAAGATTTAAAGTATGCAAACTTTAACCAGAGGTTCCAGCATATAGCCGATTTGCTTTTGGGATTACTCCCAAAAGGCCCCTTAAAATCCGTATTCTGTTTTTGTTATTCCGAGCTGTAAGCAAGAAATCCCCTTAATATTACTTAAGGGATTTCTCAGTCGCTATCGCTTCTTCGAAATGACAAAAATACAAAATGGCGTTTAGGATTTTAAAGTTAAGGCAACCGCCCCAGTTAAACTACCCACCAGGCACTGTCCCCGGACCGGTATCTAATTACTTGCACTTTTTTGTTTGAGAGCTAAGTTTTGGATTTTAGTATTTTGTATATGGTATTGAATAGTATGTAAAAAAAGGATTAGAACGGCAAGATATTATATCATGCCGCTCTAAAATAGAGAAAATGTTTTGCCACAGTTATCACAGCAATAAACTGTTCTAACATTATCTTTCGTGTGAATGTGACAACTACTGCCACAATAAAGACAAAACCTTGCTTCTCTTTCATATCTAGATAACAACACTATTTCTCCCATTTATTTTACCTCCTATTTAGATATTCCAGTACCATTACACACATCACATGTGAATGATACCCATCTTCCTAATGCTTGCGAAAGCATATATCTTTTTTTTGATCCCCCACAACAAAGGCATACGCCTTTTTTGTCATCAGGAACTTCACTTTCGCTACTATACACAGCGGCAGAAAATACTGGTTTCCGCAATCTTCCTTTTTTAAACATTTATTCTCATCCTCCATATTTATTTTTTCGTATATTAATATACTAATTTCCAAAACTTAGCCCCCAAACATTTGTCATTCCTGCGAAGGCGGGAATCCACTAATGCCACTATACTTTATAAAAAGCTAAATACTTAAATAAAAGTAAGTGGTAGCAATGGATTCCTGCCTACGCAGGAATGACAAAACACGAATACATAATTCTCACAAAAGCCAACTAATCAAATATCGGTCCAAGGTTAGAATTACAAACTTAAAAGAGTGGTATCTCATATTGCGGCTCCGCCTCGGCTGGCGCCGAAGCATCATCGCCTCCCACCTATACTGAACATCTAAGCCCATAATCCAATACCAAGCTATAGTAAAGCTTCACGGGGTCTTTTCGTCTTGCCGCAGGTAAACGGCATCTTTACCGCTATTGCAATTTCACCGGGTCCCTTGTTGAGACAGTCTCCAAGTCGTTACGCCTTTCATGCGCGTCACTAATTAGATGACAAGGAATTTCGCTACCTTAGAACGATTATAGTTATCGCTGACGTTCACTGGCGCTTCAGCTAAGAGCTCTCACTCTCAACCTTAACGTTCCAGCACTGGTCAGGCGTCAGCCCCTATACTTCCTCTTGCGAGTTAGCAGAGACCTGTGTTTTTGATAAACAGTCGCTCGGAGTCTTTCGCTGCGGCCTGTTTAAGAAACTGGGTTTTAGGTATGTTTGTTTAGTATTTTGTATTTTGTATTGTGTATTATGTGTGTGAGAAAAAAGGGCAGAACGGCACCATACGGGCATTGTATTATGCCGTTCAAAATTTACCACCAAAAAACATAGGACAAGCCAAAAGACACTACAAATCCTATGGCAAATCCTGTCACATAGCGTTTTAATTTATACATTTCCATTTTTCTCACCTTCTGTTTTTCATCTTAGAAGAATAAAAGATATCCAGCAACTGCTGTGACGACAACCATTAAAACGATCGCCGAACTTACTGCCTCTTCCGTTCTCCTATCTCTCGCAACCTGTATTCCTATATCAGATGTCTCTTTGTCCATTTTGATTCCTCCTTTAATTATATTGCGCTTAATACTTAATACGCAATACTAAATACTTAATACCTAACAAAACACACCCAAAACCCAGCTCTTAAACAGGCAGGCCTTATCCCGAAGTTACGGCCGCTGTTTTGCCGAGTTCCTTAACAAGGGTTCTCCCGTTCACCTTGGTCTGCTCGACCTACCCACCTGTGTTGGTTTGCGGTACGGATACTTTTATCAAGGATAGAGGTTTTTCTTGGAAACTTGACTTGCTTGAGTTATCCCGCCCGAAGGAAGGAGTCCCAACAACCCTCGACCTTAAAGTTTTCCGGATTTATCTGGAAAACAAGCCTAACGGCAATTGACGCAAATCCAATAATGCGCTCAAGCTATCATGTTTCGTCTCCCCATACTTTTAAGATAAAAGTAGTGCTGGAATATTAACCAGCTGTCCATCGACTACGCCTTTCAGCCTCGCCTTAGGACCGACTAACCCTGGGACGACATCCGTTGCCCAGGAAACCTTGGGTTTTCGGTGATTACGAATCTCACGCAATTTTTTATTACTCATGCCAACATTCTTACTTCTAAATACTCCACGGCTTCTCACGAATACCGCTTCAGCGCGTTTAGAACACTTCCCTACCTTCGTTCGCACCTTGCCATGCTCGGAATTTTTAATTTTATAATTCTTAATTTTTAAATAATTTCTAATAACAAAATTTTTAAACATTAAAAATTAAGTCATTATTTAAAAATTACAAAATTGGAAATTAAAAATTTCCGAACACAATAAGGTACGAACGAACCGTGTCTTCGGTACCAAATTTTAGCCCCGTTATATTTTCGGCGCAATTTTTCGTAATCGAGAAGTGGGTTGTTACACACTCTTTAAAGGATGGCTACTTCTAAGCCAACCTCCTACCTGTCTTAGAAAAATCACTTCCTTTCCCACTTAATTTGGATTTAGGGACCTTAGACTACGGTCTGGGCTGTTTCCCTTTTGAGCTCCGATCTTAGCACCGGAGTTCTGACTATCGCATACTTGACTGAATAGAATTTGAAGTTTGATAGGAGAGAGTAGGAATAAACCCCTCAACTCCATTCAGAGCTCTACCTCTATCAGGTAAACACGACGCTAGCCCTATAGCTATTTCGGGAAGAACAAGCTATTACCGAGTTCGATTGGAATTTCACCCCTAATCACAGCTCATCCCCCAGTATTGCACGGCTGGTGGGTGCGGGCCTCCACTGCGATATTCTCACAGCTTCACCCTGGCCATAACTAGCTCACTCGGTTTCGTGTCTTGTGTATGCTACTAAGAGACTATGTCTCCACGGGCTATTAACCCTCGCTTTCACTTTAGCTTCATCCTGTCGGACTTAACTTAACGCAACATACAGCAAACTCGTTGGCTCGTTCTACAAAAAGCACACAGTCACCCGGTATCTCGCTATTGCTTGCTACAGAAATATCAAAATAAATAACAAATCAATATTGTACTCAATATGAAATTTTTAATTTTATAATTCTTAATTTTTAAATAATTCCAAATGACAAAATTTTTAAACATTAAAAATTAAGTCATTATTTAAAAATTACAAAATTGGAAATTAAAAATTTTATTTAATATTTTTTTATACTAATTTAATATTTGACATCTTGTACTAAGCATTAGTGAGACACCGAGCTCCTATTCATTGTAAGCATATGGTTTCAGATACTATTTCATCTCCCTTATCGGGATGCTTTTCACCTTTCCCTCACGGTACTTGTTCACTATCGATCATAAAAAGTATTTAGCCTTGGCAGTGTCAATGCTACGCATTGGCCGCGGAATTATGTAGACCTGACGCAGAACCGCGCAGAAAACTTTTTTCCGTGTGATTCTGTATTCGTTCTACAATTTCTGCGGTCAGTGCGAAGCACTGACATTTTAGTAGGACTGCCAGCTTCCCATAAGATTTCTCTGGTCCTATGGTACTCAAGGACAACAGCAGAAGTTTGTATCGGTTTTCGTCTACGGGACTATCACCGTCTTTGGTTAAGCTTTCCAGCTTATTTGACTAACCAAGATACAATTTTATTAACTCCTTAAAATTGAAATTATAGCTCTAAAACTTAAAAGCTTTAGAAACTAAGATTTCAATTCAATGCCGCTGCCTTACAACCCCAGCTATACCTCATTACATTCGAAATTTTTAATTTTATAATTCTTAATTTTTAAATAATTCCAAATGACAAAATTTTTAAACATTAAAAATTAAGTCATTATTTAAAAATTACAAAATTGGAAATTAAAAATTTCCGAACACAGTGAGGTATAGCTGGTTTGGGCTTCTCCCCTTTCGCTCGCCACTACTCAGGGAATAGAGATACGCTAATATTCTACTGTAATAAATTACAATAGAAATACCAGCATACGCTTATTTTTTTCTTTTCCTCGGGCTACTGAGATGTTTCACTTCGCCCGGTCTTCTTCCATACCCTATGTATTCAGATATGGATGCGCCGAGATTAGTCAGCGCGGGTTTCCCCATTCGGATATCTCCGGATCAAACCCTGCTTGGCGGGTCCCCGAAGCTTTTCGCAGCCATGCCACGTCCTTCATCGTCTTTTTATGTCTAGGCATCCACCATACACCCTTACGAGCTTATTAATGCGTGATTAACTAGCAATTAATAATTGCTAATAAACCTATAATATTACTTAGCAGATATAATCTGCTATAGCAAAGATGATAATTTACTTGCTTTTAGAATCTACTTGAGTAGATTCTTATATTCAATTGTCAAAGGGCAAATTAGATTCTAACAATCTATTTTATCCCACAAAATATTTTTGTGAAATAATTTTAAACTGATAGAGTACAAAATTATTCTACACCACTTTAGTGGACAGTTTGGGTAACTCTAGTTGCCTATGCCATAGACAGCTAAAGCTGTTTGAACCCTCAGCTAAAGCTGGGTAGAAATGTAGAAATTACTAATTACTAATTACTAATTACTTGACTTAAAAACCGCTTTTTGAAGCGGCGCTTTCTCTTTTATTTTTTTAAGCAAATTAAAATTTAAAAGCATCCGCTAACTTCTTTTTTACGCGTGTTTTTTGCTTGCCCATATAATTTACTAAAAATTTACTTCACATTCTTACTTAATCGGTATTTTAACTGTCCATCCTTTCTTATAAACATAATAACACAGTGAAGAAACCTGTCAACCCCTGCTCCTTATATTCTACAGTCTATTATCAAATTTTAAATTTTTTAAGAATTTTTTGTCTTTTTTTATTTCCCTTTTATAAATTCCTCAACTTTTTCTTTAGTGACAGAATCGGAAAATTGTTTTGGAGGATGTTTCATAAAGTAAGATAAAGATCCTAAAATCGGACCGCCAATACCTCTATTTAAAACAAGCTTCGCGCATACGCATAGCGCGTTTTCTGAAAGTGAATCCCAAAAGCTTTCGAGATTTGTTCGCCTTCGTTTAAGCGAATATTGAAATTCTTTAATATCAGAATATTGCGAATATCAATAGAAATTTACAGATAAAAAAACGGGTTGCCTGCTTTGCAAACAACCCTTTTTATTAAATTATTTATTTATTCTTCACTAAATCTCCTCCTGCTTCTCAATTACCTGAGCGCCCAGAACATTTTTTATGTGGGCAAGCCACACATCTGTCTCGTCCATATTAAGCGCTCTGACGCAATCTTTCGGAATTATTACTTGATAATCCCGATTGCGGAGATCCGCTACGGTGTGAAGCGCGCAGATGTCTGTGTAAACACCGGCAACGATCACTTTCTTCGGATTTTCCCGCTTTAGAATTTCTTCCAAATTAGTTCCATAGAAACCGCTGTAGCGGGTTTTAGGAATGTAGTTTTCTAAAGTGACAAACTGTTTTAGTTCATCAACCACTTTAACCTCTTTCGTTTCGACAATGCAGTGTGGCGGAAACATCTGGAATTCCAGATCGTCCGGCTGGTGATTATCAGCCAGAAAATAAATTTTCCAGCCGCCGGCAATCTTTCTTCTTAAAAGGTTTTTTACATTTGGAATAATATCCGCCATCTTCGGATTGGCAAGGTTTCCAATATCATAAAAACCTTTTAACATATCTACCACCAAAATCACATTGGTCATTTCTGCCTCCTTTTGCTTTGTTTAAGCCAATTCTATATTCCACGCCGACTTGTTGGCGGTTCAGCGCTTCTAATCCATAACGCGCTTGCAGGAACCGCTCTCAAGAGAGCGTGGAAAATTACAAATACTAAATGTTAGTTTAACACTTAGTATTTGCTTTTAAATCGCCTAATTGTTTTTAGGCGTTAATATATCTTCCGCATCCGAGTACTTTATTATTTTTTTCCTCCTTTGTGTACCTGTTTATTTTCTTCCGATACTTACGATTTTATCAGTCCGAGCTTGTTTTACCCTGATTTCCGCAATTGTTCTTCTCTGCAAATCTTTCAGATCATCGCTGATCTTGACTGGATACAGCGCGGGATTATCCGTCCTGCGGAATTCCGCCGGCAACATCGCAATATTTTCCCGCGCGAACGCCTGAATTTCCTGCAAATCTCTCGGCTTGACAAGCATCTTGCTTCTTCTCGTTTTACCTCCTTTCATCATCTGAACCAAAACAGATTCATATTCTCCGTCCGGCTTCCCTTCATCAACAAGCGCAACAATGTCGCCGACAATCTGGACACTGTCCGTTCTTCGCCAGACATCTTTCCTGCCCGGCAGAGTTGTCTTGATCTCATCGCCGGAAATTTTAACAGTTGGAACAATTCTCCCATTAACTTCCAGCGCTGACAATTTATAGACGCCTCCCAAAGCGGGCGGATTTTCCGGCGCGGTCATCTTGGTTCCAACACCAAAACTAGTTGACGGCGCGCCGATATTCATAATCCGGCCTATCAGTTGAACATCCAAGTCGCTGGTCAGAACAATGCCAGTGAACTTTTCCTTCGTTCTATCAAGTTCTCTTACCATTATTGCCAGTTCCGCTAAATTGCCGCTGTCAATTCGCAGAGCATTCGCTGGTTCGCCAATAATTTCACTGGCTTTCATCGCATTCTTGGCTCCCTGAATAGTATCGTATGTATCAATAAGATAGATCCGATTGTCAGGATTATGTTTGCCAAAAATGACAAAAGCGTTGGCTTCCGAGCCGGCAATAAAGGAATATGCCTGCACAAATTCGTGCGACATTGTTCCGCTTACAGGAATACCAAGATTTACCGCCGCTCTGATATTTGAAGTACTGTTCATGCCTCCGATAAAACTTGATCTCGCTGAAACTATACCAGCTCCATCACCAGGTGATCTTCGCAGTCCGAAATCAGCTAACGGATTACCTTGAGCAACTTCTGTTATTTGATTGGCGTAAGTAGCAACTAAGGAAGCATAATTCATTGCTTTCAAAATCGCCGATTCAATGATCCATGTCTCCAGCCAATTGCCTTCCACCCGAATAATCGATTCATTCGGAAAAGCCAGATCACCTTCCCTGATTGCCCAAATACTTCCTTTAAATTTCAGCTTGCGCAGATATTCAAGGTAATCCTCATATTCAGGTAAAGCGCTTAATGGATCTATTATTTTTACCGCTTTAACATCTTCTTCCGTAAAGCGATAATTATAAAGATGCTTCAGCACTCGTTCTGTTCCCGCGACAAGCAAATAGCTTCCAAAAGGAGTTTTGCGAATAAAATAATCGTGAACGGTAAAACGTTCATGATCGCCTTCCGCAAAAATTGTTCTTGCCTGCCGGAAGTGGTATTGATCAGCAATCAACAGATCGCCCAAGCGAGTTTTCTGTTCATCATAGTCCCAACTATCTCTATCCATCTTGTTTTCCTCCTGTAATTTTATTTCATACTTCTTCTTATACTTTTAGATCAAGATACTTATTTTCTTCCTCATCTTATTGTCAACCTCCTAAATATTCTTTAGCGCTATAGATATACTGTGCTGTGGTGCTAAGATATTTTTAACATAGCTTATGTATGCCTTTATCTTGACATCCACCAACACGCCTCTTTTCTCTTTACTGTCAAGCCATTCGTCCACCTCTTTAAGCGAAATCTCATAGACAGTAATTTCTCTTTCTTCTTGTCCATCTTCCTTGCCGACAAACTTTAGATTCGTAGCCAGAAAAACGGTCAGGAATTCATGAGAAAGTCCTGCGGAAACAGGACCGGCAAATAGTTTTCTAATTTTACCGGCTTGATATCCTATTTCCTCCCGCGTCTCTCTTACAGCCGCTTCTTCAAAAATCTCATCTTGATCGCATAGCCCCGCGGGAAATTCAATTACCATTTTGCCGACTGGCGGACGGAATTGCTCAATGAGAATTACTTCGCCATTGTCTGTAACCGGTATAACGGAAACAATTTCCGCGCCAGTTGTTCTTCTAATGGCTTCCCATTCTCTTAGATTGCCCTCTCTGTCCTGCCAATAAATTCCCACCATTTTTAGAAACTTTCTTTCAGCAATAGTTTCTATTCCGACTATCTTATCTCTCATGGTTCCTCCTTGATTTTTCCAACATCGCCAATCTCAATAAAAAAGGTTTCTTGCGATGATCGTTGAACAATTATCTGTTCATTTCCGCTCAGATTCATAATCTTCACGCCGTCCACGGCCAATCTCGCTTTACTGGATATTCTGCTTATCTCAAAAACAGCATTATCCGGTCTGATAAAATAAGGAAGCTGCTCTCTATCGCTTGGAGAAATTACTCGCAGAATAAGTTTATCCTCCTTTATTAGGGTCGGCCCTCCAGCGCTCTCCACATAAGCGGTTGAGCCGGTTCTCGTAGCAAAGATAATTCCATCGCCGCGGTATTCATTGCACTCGCCATCAACAGCAATTTCGCAGACAATTGCTCGAGTGTCAATTCTCTCCACGACTATGTCATTAAGCGCGTCTTTCCTGGCCAGCAGATTGCCTTTTTCGTCTTTAACCAAAATTTCCATTCTGGTTCTTTTGGTGATGATGTAATTATTTTCATCTAACATCACCGATAATTTTTCAAAGATTTCTGCTGGTTCTATGTTGGATAAAAAACCAACATACCCAAAATTAACCCGGAGAAGCGGCACTTCATAAGCTGCCACTTTATTGGCCGTGTGAAGAATCAGTCCATCACCGCCAAAAGTGATGGCAAAGTCAAAATTTTCCAAAATGGAGTTACTCAATCTCAGAAAAACTTGATGTTCCTTCTTTTTGAGCCAGTCCCTTACCTTAAAAGCAAGTTTCTTCGCCGCTGGCTTTCTACGATCATAGACAATTCCGATTTTCATTTCAACCACCTTTCAAATCAGTAAATATTTCCTCTCGGAGAAACTAAGAAAAAGTTTCTCCGAAGCAATCTGCCGAAGTTCTTGATAGAACTTTGTTTGTTCTTCTTTTAGTCCGTATATTTCTCTCATATCTATTCCTCCTTTTTTGTTTATTCAGTTGTCAAAGAACTGCCCGAACTTTTTTAAATTCAGGCCTGAAAGCAAGGATTCTATTATCCCGCCTTCGGGCCTAAACTCAAATCTAATGAAAGTGTGCTTTTTACACTAAGTATGTATAAAATAAAATGTTTCAGATGGAAACAATGAAAATTATTTATTTCAAGGTAGCAAAAATTTTTGTTCCTTACTTAGTGTTAACTACACACATAGTAATACAAATAAAAATCCTGTCAAGAGCAAGTTATCCACAGGGAGAGTAGCGTCCTCTCCCTTCGCAAAAAAGGAGTTATATTAATCCGAATCTCATTTAGTAAAAAATAACTTAGATATGCTATAATAGAGTCATAAGCATTTAATCTAACTTTATGACTCTATTACAAAATATCAATGATCCAAATTCGATTCTCATAATGATTTATTGTTTTGTTGATGATTTTCTTAAAGGAATTGTTAGCAATATCAAATATGTTTTGGACAAACCTGGTAAAAATCGTCCGCCGACCAAAAAACATAATCTTAGTTTGGCTGAATTGGCAAGCTTGGCAATTTCAGATTCTTTACTGGACATAAGAACTGGAAAGATTTTTATTATCACATTAAAACTTATCACAAACAGGATTTTTCCAACCTGCCGAACTATCAGAATTTTTTAAAAGCGGTAAATGATTTGTCAGGTTTAGCCGCTATAATGCTGCAAGGATTTATGAATATTTTCAACAGAATAACCGGTAAAAACGGATTGAAATTTACTGACAGCGCCAAACTTGAAGTATGCCGAATCAAGCGTGAGTTTAGCCATAAAGTGGCTTTGGGAATTGCCTCTAAAAGCAAGCCGGCAATGGGCTGGTTCTATGGACTTAGATTGCATATTATTGCAGATTCTGAAATTAAAATTTACTACCGCGACTGGCGACGAAAGGAAAACTTTGGAAATGATGTGGAACGATATTTTTGGAATAATTATTGCCGATGCTGATTATGTTTCCAAGAAATTGGAAAGGAAAGCGTTTGATTTGGGAAAGTTTCTTCTCGCTGGAGTTCGGGCTAACGTGAAAAAAATTATGGCTGAAACAGAACATCAATTATTGAAATGATGATTAAACATCAGCTTTATAAAAAGCGTGATGCTGTCCGTTTTCGGATATTCTTCCCACACCTTTGGATAAGCCAGCTAGTCAAGTTTAGCGCCAAAAAGCGGATTGGCGATCACAACTAATTTTGTTCTCGCATCAGCGCTGGGATCAAATATATCCAAAGAATCGCCCTGCTCAATATTTGCAGGGTTAAGCCCACGGATATATAAATTGATAGCCGCCATTTTGCGAATCATACCAAGATATTCTATTCCCGAAATACCGACACGATAAAAAGTATTGGCTATATTAGTTGAAGGCATTTCAGATTCAATATTTTTTATGTATTCTTCCGCATATCTTTTTATTTCTTTGTACGCTTTTTCGCTTGGCCAATTTCCATCTTTCCCAACTTTTTCCAAAACATACTGAAATGCGTCAAACAAAAATCCGCCTGTTCCGCAAGCGGGATCAAAAATAATATCTTTAAAATCAGGATCAGCCATTACAACCATCATTTGGTGAATATGATCTAGCGCTCTATAAAGCCCGACATCTTTTGTGCCTCCTTGCTTTGATAAAGCAGATTCAATCGCATCGCCTAATAAATTCGCAAAAGCCGCGCTTCGTCAATGTCGCTGATTAAACCCAAAATCTCATTGAGATTTCCGTTTTTAACATTGTCAGTATAATGCACCGTTGAGCGGCCCATAAAATATCAAAAAATAACTGATTAATTTTTGTTAACGCTTTAGTTTTTCGCATAAACAAAACCATGATTTATTCAAAACCTCTCCCCTTTTCCCATCTCTATGTTATCATTAAACCAGTAATAACTCAAGCATAAAAAAACAAAAAATAGAGGTGCATTTCTTCGCTAATTTAACACACCCCCTAACTCCTCTCAATCCTGTCCCGCACTTGATACGGAAAGAGGGATTATTAGAAAATCAGTAACCCATATTTATTGTTTCACCTTGTTATAAAACCTCTGCAAAATCAACAAACAGGAATCTTGTTTTTATTTCTTTATCTAACTCTCAACATCCTCTCCACTCCCTTTCTCGCCTTTAATCCAACTTCTTTTTCAACTTTAACTTCATTGCCCAAACTCTCCAAAACATCAGCTATTTTTTCCAAGCTGATTTTTTTCATATCTTCGCAAATCGCCGATTTATTAGCCGGGTAAAAATTCTTTTTAGGATTTTGTTGTTTCATTTGATGAATAATTCCAGAATCCGTGCCGATAATAAAATCTTTTGTTGAAGAATTAGAAACATATTTTTGCATCCAGCTGGTACTTAAAACCTTATCAGCGCTGTTTCGCGCATCCAAAGAACATTCTGGATGAACTAAAACTTCCGCCCGAGAAAATTGCTTTTTGAGATTTTTGATGTTTTGTTCAGTTATTCTAGCGTGAACCGGACAATAGCCGTTGCAGAAAATAAATTCTTTATCACTGGAAAGAGAGATAAAATGCCCAAGCTGTTTATCAGGAATAAAAATTATTTGCCGATAATCTTTTAAGGAATTTATTACTTTCTGCGCGTTGCTGGAAGTGCAGCAAATATCACTCTCCGCTTTTACTTCAACCGTAGAATTGACATAGCAAACAACCGCGGCGTCGAGATATTGCTTTTTTAGTTTTCTTACTTCTTGAACTCCGATCATTTCCGCCATCGGGCAGTCGGCGGCTTTATCAGGCAACAAAACTTTTTTATCCGGATTAAGAATTTTCACTGTTTCCGCCATAAATTTTACGCCGCAAACAACGATTATTTTTTCCTTTACTTTTACCGCCTCTTGCGCCAAAGCCAAAGAATCTCCGACAAAATCAGCCATGTCTTGAACTTCCGGCAATTGATAATTATGAGCAAGAATAATCGCTTGCTTTTCTTTTTTAAGTTTATTTATTTTTTCTGTTAGATTCGCCATAAATTGGTATAATTATTTATTAACGGACTGCGAATTAGCGGCTCATATGCAATTTAGTTGTATTTAATAAATCGGAATGCGTGAACTCCCCTTTTATAAAAGGGGGAAACGGCTAAATTGCATATGACTCAAATTAACAAATTGTTTGTTAATTCGTTAATCCGCAATCTATTAATATTCAATATCCTAATATCCACTAATATAATGACATCCTCTACTTTTTTTATTTCTCTTCGCTGCTTCGGCGATAATTAAGGATGTTTGAATTCCGTTTCTAAGTTCCAGTAAATTTCTGCTTAAAGCGGCATTGCGATAGAATTTTTCTATCCGATGATTCAGATAATTCAAATCCGCCACTGCTCTTTCTAATCGCTCTTTAGTTCTAACAATCCCGACATAATTCCACATAATAGATTTTATACTCAGCCAATCCTGTTTGATTAACGCCGGATCAGATTCTTTATGACCTATATATACCCACGGCTTTATCTCTTTCTCGTTGACAAGCGGAACATTATTTTTCAATTCGCGAATTACGCAATCCGCGCATCTTTTTGCCCAAGTTAGCCCTTCCAAAAGCGAAGCGCTTGCCAAGCGATTAGCGCCATGCGCGCCAGTACAGGAAACTTCGCCAAGAGCGCGTAAATTCTCAAGGGAACTCCGTCCAAATTCATCAACCCTAATCCCGCCGCAGAAATAATGGGCCGTCGGAGCAACAGGAATTTTTTCCTTAGCAATGTCTATGCCATAGCTTAAACAGATCTGATAAATCTTGGGAAATCTTTTTTTAATAAAGTTTGGTTTCCTGTAAGAGGCAAGATCAAGATAAACAAAATTATTTTTGCTATTCAATATTTCTTCGTAAATTCCCCTTGCCACTATATCTCTCGGCGCCAAGCTTCCGCGCGGATCGTATTTCTTCATAAATAGCTTTCCTTGCGCATCTTTTATCCTTGCTCCTTCGCCCCGCACCGCTTCTGAAATAAGGAAATTATTTCCGTCACGGTGAAATAATGAAGTAGGGTGAAACTGAATATATTCTGTATTGATAATTTCCGCCCCAGCGCGGTTTGCCGCCGCCAACCCATCCCCCGTCGCCAAATCAGGATTTGTTGTCCGCAAATAAATTTGTCCAATCCCTCCCGTTGCCAGAACGGTTCTTTTAGCCAAAACTGTTTTTACCTGACCGTTTTTATTGTCTAAAAGATAACAGCCAACGCATTTTTTGTTATCGTAAATCCTTTTTGAATCAACGGCGTGATGAGGTAAAGTAAGCAAGTCAGCCAGAGTATGATCAGTAAAAATCTTAATATTCTTTTTGTTTTTTATCTTTTTAACCAGCTTAGTTTCAATTTCTTTTCCTGTCCTATCACCGCTATGTAAAATACGATTTTCGCAGTGAGCTGCCTCGCGGGTATAATCATATTTATCATTTTTTCCTTTGCTAAATTCCACTTTCGTTTTTTCAATCAAAATTTCCTCAACTAAATCAGGACCCTCTTTGGCTAAAATCTCAACCGCTTGTTTGTCGCACAACCCGGCGCCAGCGGTTAGAATATCTTTTTTAAGTTTCTCTTCCGTATCATTTTCTCCGCGGCGGTTAGAATATCTTTTTTAAGTTTCTCTTCCGTATCATTTTCTCCGCGCCCGATGATCCCGCCTTGCGCGTAAAAAGTCGCCGACTCTTCAATGTCTCTTTCTTTTGTTACCAATAAAATTTTTATTTTCTTATTCTCCGCTAATTCCAAAGCCGCGACACAACCAGCAATACCCGCGCCTACTATTAAAACATCAGTTTTTATTATTTCCTGTTTTTGCATATATTTGTTTTCATATGTTTAATAGTGTTAGAATTTTCTCACTTTTGCCTTACTGCATCCTCTCCGCAGAGAACTGTGGCGAATCGCGCGCTTTCTCGTCGCAGTCCTCTACTGAGATACTGCGACAGGGCAAGAGATTAATATGTTTAAATATTCAGACAATACAAAGCATATTTTTTACTCTAACAATAATTAAAAAAAGAGAAATAATTAGAGAGAATGACTTAAAATATTTCCACAACCATTGGTTTTTTTACTTTAAAAGAATACAGTTTGGAAGGACGGTGAGGAACCCCTGCTTCCTTGCCAACTTCTTTAATT
>Ga0190345_1000090_pt1 | contig 26442 bp, 14 predicted proteins | sample 48721334_MG_FD_161674 | JGI IMG/M metagenome (GOLD analysis project Ga0190345, IMG submission 161674) | Hydrothermal vent microbial mat bacterial communities from Southern Trench, Guaymas Basin, Mexico - 4872-13-3-4_MG | ecosystem: Environmental > Aquatic > Marine > Hydrothermal vents >...
GTTTTCAAGTGAGCAACTTTGGTTCTGTTATCAGTCAAGTAGGCATCTAAGTAGACGGTGTTTTCAGGTTGAGTGAGTTAGGCCGTTTTCTGAGTTAAGTCGTTTTCAAGCATCGTTTAGAAAAATTATTACCTATCAATCCGACAAGATGGCCCACTTTTATCAACACGGACAGAGTTGACAGAGAGGAACACCGAGAAAAAACTTACGGATACGGTGTTTTCAAGTTGAGTGAGTTAGGCCTTTTTCTGAGTTAAGTCGTTTTCATGAGCCACTTTGGTTCGGTTATCAGTCAAGTCGGCTTATAAGTAGACGGTGTTTTCAAGTTGAGTGAGTTAGGCTGTTTTCTGAGTTAAGTCGTTTTTAAGTGAGCAAAACCGTTGGTAAATTCGTTTAGTAGCAATATTAGTTGTACTCTCATGTTATTCACTAAGTAGGCGGTGTTTTCAGGTTGAGTGAGTTAGGCCTTTTTCTGAGTTAAGTCGTTTTCAAGTGAGCAACTTTGGTTCGGTTATCAATCAAGTCGGCTTATAAGTAGACGGTGTTTTCAGGTTGAGTGAGTTAGGCCTTTTTCTGAGTTAAGTCGTTTTCAAGTGAGCAACTTTGGTTCTGTTATCAGTCAAGTAGGCATCTAAGTAGACGGTGTTTTCAGGTTGAGTGAGTTAGGCCTTTTTCTGAGTTAAGTCGTTTTCAAGTGAGCAACTTTGGCTCCGTTATCAGTCAAGTCGGTGTCTAAGTAGACGGTGTTTTGAAGTTGAGTGAGTTAGGCCGTTTTCTGAGTTAAGTCGTTTTCAAGTATCGCTTAGAAAAACTCTTACCTATCAATCCGACAAGATGGCCCACTTTTATCAACACGGACAGAGTTGACACAGAGGAACACAGAGAAAAAACGTCGTTAGATGAGTGAGTTAGGCCTTTTTCTGAGTTAAGTCGTTTTCAAGTGAGCAACTTTGGCTCTGTTATCAGTCAAGTCGGCTTATAAGTAGACGGTGTTTTCAAGTTGAGTGAGTTAGGCAGTTTTCGGAGTTAAGTCGTTTTCATGAGCCACTTTGGTTCGGTTATCAGTCAAGTCGGTGTCTAAGTAGACGGCGTTTTCAAGTAGAGTGAGTTAGGCCGTTTTCGGAGTTAAGTCGTTTTCAAGTGAGCAACTTTGGCTCTTTTCTCAGTCAAGTCGGTGTCTAAGTAGACGGTGTTTTCAGGTTGAGTGAGTTAGGCCGTTTTCTGAGTTAAGTCGAGTGAGCAAAACCGTTGGTAAATTCGTTTAGTAGCAATATTAGTTGTACTCTCATGTTATTCACTAAGTAGACGGTGTTTTGAAGTTGAGTGAGTTAGGCCTTTTTCTGAGTTAAGTCGTTTTCATGAGCCACTTTGGTTCGGTTATCAGTCAAGTCGGCTTATAAGTAGACGGTGTTTTCAGGACCAAAAGCGGACTTGACACGTCAAATAGAAACGCAGAGCCGTTTTTGTTTTGCCCAAGGTATAAAAATTGACCGTGTTTTTTCTGATGTTGCCAGTGGCATCAACGCAAGAAAAACAGTTCTTCACCCTACTCGATTTAGTGCTTGATGGACAGGTTGAAAAAGTTTTCATAAGTTACTTGCAATCGTCTAAGTCGAATAGGATTCGGCTTGTTCAAACACTTGTTTCTAAAATTTATCAGCTTAAATAGTCGTTGCGAATGGTCATAACAATGGGAAATTAGATAGTGAAGAAATCATGAATGAGATCATCACATTAATTTGTTGAAATGTAAAAAATTTTTATCGACATTTTGTAGATATTTGTCGATGAAATTGTTATCTCTTCAATCCTTGTAGTGCTTAAGCATTGACGCTCAAGCGTTCCTTTCTCCTTTCTCCTTTTCTCTTTTCTTGTTATTGACTAATTTTCGAAATTCGTCTACTGGGAGCGGGTGTCCAATTAGATAGCCTTGTATTTCATCGCATTCGATGGATTTTAAAAGCGCTTGTTGTGATTCTGTTTCTACGCCTTCGGCAATGACTTTTAGTCGTAGGCTGTGTGCGAGTGCGATGATGGCTTTGGTGATGCTTATGTCGTCTTTGTCTTTTGGAATGTCGCGCACAAAACTTTGGTCAATCTTGAGGGTGTCGATAGGAAAGCGTTTTAGGTAGCTTAGTGATGAGTAGCCTGTGCCGAAGTCGTCTATGGCTAATTGTATTCCCATGTCTTTGAATTGATGTAGTGTTTTAGTGGCTGTTTCAATGTCTTGCATGAGTAGGCTTTCAGTGAGTTCGAGTTCTAGCAGGGTAGCATCAATATGGGTTTCATCAAGTATTTGCACGACAGTCTTTATTAAATCGTCTTGTTGAAATTGGCGTGAGGATAAGTTAACCGATAGACGTAAAATCGGTTCGCCGTTGTTGCGCCATTGTTGTTGTTGTAAGCAGGTGTGGCGTAGTACCCATTCGCCTATTTGTACAATGAGTCCGGTTTCTTCGGCGAGTGGAATGAAGGCGTAGGGGGGTATTAAGCCCATTTCTGGGTGTTGCCATCGCAGTAGGACTTCTGCTCCAACCATGCGCCCGGTGGCAAGCTGCATTTGCGGTTGGTAGTGCAAGACTAATTCATCGCGCTCTAAGGCGCGGCGCAATTTTGTGTCCATAATCAGTCGGTTATGAACATTTTTTGGGGTTTGTGCGGTAAAGAATTGGTAGTTATTTTTGCCCTTTTCTTTGGCGCGGTACATGGCGGCATCGGCATGTTTTAATAGGGTATTAACATCTTGGCTGTCACTTGGGTAGAGACTGATGCCAATACTTGTTGTTATAAAGGTTTCATGCCCATTTAATTCAAACGGCGATTGCATCACCTTGAGAAGGTTTTGTGCAAACCGTCCAACTTCTTTGGTGTTGTTAACGTTTTCCAACACCATACTGAAATCATCGCCGCCTAAACGAGCAATCATATCCGTTTTACACCGGCATTCCGTCAGGCGGTTGGCAACTTTTTTGAGTAATAAGTCGCCTACAATATGTCCCCAAGTGTCGTTGACATATTTAAATCCATCTATGTCTAAAAACATCACGGCAACCCGTTTACTGTGTTGTTGTGCGTGATAGATCGCGCGAGAGACTCTTTCATAAAATAGAGTGCGGTTGGGTAAACCGGTTAAGTCGTCATAGTGTGCTAAATAGACTAGACGTTGTTCCGTTTGTTTGCGGAGCGTGAGATCGGAAAAAATGCCTAAGTAATTTGTTACTTGCTCATTGGCTTCGTCTTTAATGACGCTTATGTGTAGCCATTGTGGGTAAATTTCGCCGTTTTTGCGGCGATCCCAGATTTCACCTTCCCAGTAGCCTTGCGTGTTGATCGATTTCCACATTTTGTCATAAAAATCAATATTATGCTTTCCTGAACGCAGTATGTTGGGACGTTTACCCAACACCTCGCTTTCACGGTAGCCGGTAATTTGGGTAAAGGCTTGGTTGATTTGGAGAATGTGGGTTTGGGCATCGGTAATTAGAATCGCTTCAGCACTTTTTTCTAAGACTTTAACCCATTGTCTGAGCTTTTCTTCAGTTTGTTTGCGCTCGGTAATGTCTTCAAAGCTGCCCAATACGCCAATAATATGCCCGTGAACGTCGCGTAGGGGTACTTGATTTATTTCCAGCCACAGATGTGTGCCGTCGGCGAGTGGCAAAGATTCAATCTGTTGGTATTTAGGTGTGCCTTCGTTGCTGATACAGCGGTTGAGCGTTTCAATAAATCGTGCTGTGCCATCGGAGGGTTCATGCTTTATTAAGTCATCGTCTGTTTTGCCGACAATCACTTGGTATGAATTAATGCCGATTATCTGGGCAAAATTCTGGTTGCAGCCCAAATAAGTCCCTTTTTGGTCTTTCCAAAAAATAAATTGGGGAATGTTGTCGATGACTAAGCGCAACATGTCTTGAGATTGATGTAACGCTTCTTCGGATTGCTTGCGAGCGGTGATGTCACGACTGATGCCAATTAATCCTAATAGGTGTCCGTCTGGGGAAAAAAACGGTGTTTTCAGGAGATGTAGTAGTCTTTTTCGGCCGTCTGGGTAAATGACCCAGTTTTCGGTAGTATGGGGTTTGCCCGTTGTCAAGATTTGCTTGTCGATTTCGCGGTAAAGGTTCGCTTGTTCATTTGACAACACGTCTAAATCGGTTTTGCCAATTAATTCGGCTTGGCTGAAGCCTACAAATTTTTCAAAGGCTTTGTTGCAACCCAAGTAGTTGCTGTTGCAGTCTTTGTAGCAAATCAGATCGGGAATGGAGTCAATTAAGTTACGCAACAAGGCTCGCTCACGCAAAAGTTCTTGGGTGCGCGTTTGTACACGTTGTTCTAGGGAATCTTTGACGGTATGAATTTCTTCAAAACGGGCTTGTAGCGATTTTGCCATTGATTTGAAATTATTGGTCAATGAGTTTATTTCGCTCACTTGACTATGAGGCCATTGTATGATTGGGTTTTTTTCAAGGCGATTGGGTAAGTTGTCGGTGATGTGAGCAAGCCGGCGTAAAGGTGTGACTAACCAACGACTGATAATCATCGCTAAAATCAGGCTCAAGAGGGCGATGAGCGAAATCAGGGCCAGTTGTTTAATGTACAATTGTTGACATGAGTCAATGTAGCTATGCAAGGGTTTTTCAATCACAATCGTTATTGGCAGAGTTTCGTTCACGGGCGTGTGTTGGACATAAACCGCGTCGCGCCAACGCTGCATAACATGAGTGGTTTGTTGGGGAAACGAGGGATAGGTGGCCGAGGTGCGCCATGTTGTTGAGGTGGCCGAGGTTAATGGGTAAGGGCTTAGGGGCCTTAAGTCGGGCCGAGTGCTGTTGATGATGAGGCCTTGTTCATTGGTTAAAGTGATTTGGGCATCATGGGTAAGGGTATGTTGTAGAGCGTGGGCTCGGTACAGGGTTTGAGAGACATCAAAGTAGCCAATCACGGTGCCGATGATTTGTCCGTTGCGTTCTATGGGTAGGGCGTGTGCCGTGATAGGTGTGACAGTGCCTTCTTGAGTGAGTGTGCTGTGAAAAGTCGCAATTTGTCTTGTCGCTAAAACCGATTGAATGGGCGCGTGAGAGGCCACGGTATTTATATTTAAGTCATTGAATTTATTCGTTTTGAAGGCAGAATTAAAAATGACTTCGCCCTGAGCATTGGTCAAGTTAATGTTCAAGAATTCGGGAAAGAATTCGAGTATCCGCACGGCCTGTTGCGCTAATTGATCAGAATAGTGTAAGTCCGCTTGGGCCGCGATTTGCGCTAACTTTTGTAGCAATTGAATATGTTGGCGATGTAATAAAGTCAGGTCTGTTATAAGGTCTTTTGAGAGGGTGGTTAAGTCTGTTTTGATGTCCTTTTTGACTTTCTCAAAAAGTTGTGCGCCGCTGATAGTTGTAATGATTAAAGCCGGTAATAGCACTAAAGCAGCGATTAAATTGAGTAAGATGAGGCGTAGTGACGGATGCTCGCTGGGTTGTGGCAAGTCGGCCCATTTGGAGAATGGTAGAAAAATGATGATTAAACAAGCGATTGCGGCATTGGCTATACCATTAATCAGGTATTTAAAAAAAAGCAGTAATGTTTGGGTGGTTTCTAGGGGCGTGGCAACGTGGTGTAGTAGCCAAATCACTGGCAACCCTAAACACAGCCAAAAAATCCCTTCTAATAATAATAAGTTATGAGTATAACGTTGCCAGACGAGTCCAATAAATAGCGCCTCTAGGGTATAGAGTAGTATGGCAAACGAATGTCCCCATAATAAAAAGGTGTAACTGCTGGCAAGTAGCGCGACAGTCACGCCCCAGCCGACACCAAACAAATGAATAACCAATAGCACGGCAATGCTGCCAAAGACAAAATCTACTCCAAAAAACAAGGGCAAGCTAAAATAGTTACCTAGTGCGCTGAGTATGGCAAGCGATGCCAGCGTTATGTATGATTTACCAGTTAGAGAAAACATAGTCGATTCACCTATTTGTTGTAGTCGCTTAGCATGATTATTTTATTTAACAAACAATATATTAACTTATGATACAACGTTTACAAAGCCTACGTTGGACGATTCGCCGTTTTCGTCCAAACAATAACTACAAGGATTCGTTATAAAAAAGGATTTAAAAATGCAATAACTACAGGCCGATTCGTTATAATAAAGGATTTAAAAACGCAATAACTACAAGGATTCGTTATAAAAACGGATTTAAAAACGCAATAACTACAAGGATTCGTTGCTTATGAAAGGATTCAAAAAAAGCTATAACGACAAGGATTGTCTAATCAAGATGGATTAAAAAAAGAAGTACAACGAATGACGGGGATAAAGGAATTAGGACTTGATGGTAAGTACAACGAATGAGGAAATAAACGAATTAAATAAATAAACGGATTGAGTCGGTGGTGATTGCCACTTAAGCTCTTAGTACAACGGATTGGTGTCTTAGTACAAGTTGCGTACGTGATTAATTGTACTACATTGCGGGCAATTCGTTTCTCCGCGTAATTAGTTGTACGACGTGACGGCCACTACGTGGCAACCAATTCGTTTCTCCGCGCTTGTGTAGTTGTACTACGCGGCGGCCAATTCGTTTCTCCGCGCTTGTGTAGTTGTACGACGTGACGGCCACTACGTGGCGACCAATTCGTTTATCCGCGTTAGCTGTACTACTAGGTGACAGCCACTACATGACGGCCAATTCGTTTATCCGCGTAATTAGCTGTACGACGTGACGGCCACTACGTGATGGTCAATTCGTTTATCCGCGTAATTAGTTGTACTACGTGACGGCCATTACGTGATGGTCAATTCGTTAGCCATTCAGTCAGAGGACACCGTCACCTTGAGTAGCTATGACACCGCCTTAGCCAATCACAATCAGCCCGACAAGGCCTTTGAGAGGTTTGAGAAGTTGTTAGCCATTGAGCCAGACGACAGCATGGCCTTGAATATTAAGTCGCTAAAGCGACTACGAAAAACATTAGATTGAGTCGCTAAAGCGACTACTTACTACAAACAAGCCAGATTAAGTCGCTGAAGCGATTACTACAAACATTAGATTAAGTCGCTAAAGCGACTACTACAAACTTATACATTAAGTCGCTGAAGCGACTACTACAAACATTAGATTAAGTCGCTTTTGCTCCTACGGGAAAAGCATGAAAATAATATCCCCATAGATTACGTTTTTTCAAAAAACTTGGGTGTGTGGGTATTTTATTTAGCCGCAACTCCCTAAAGCGCCACGTTGTTTGAATATGAATAGCCACAGGTGAAACTTTCGTTCCGAGCGTAGCGAGATAAACTTTCGTTCCGAGCGTAGCGAGATAAACCTGTGGTAAAATGAATAGTCTTAAGGAAAACTTGTGGTAAAGTAAATAACCACAGGAGAAACCTGTGGTAAAGGCGTTTGAGAGACTCCAACCCCGAAGGGGTTGTGCTTGGTTCGTTTTTTCCCAAGTTTCACCTAGGGCGTCTCAATTGCAACCCCTTTGGGGCACTCCCGAGAAAGTTATAGTGAGAGTACAGCAGATTTGGAGAATAAACAGATTTACCTTAATGAACGAAACCTCAAAAAGAGGTTATTGACACATGCCAGAATTACCTGAAGTAGAGACGACGCGGCGCGGAATTGCCGCACATTTAGAAGGTAAAAAGATAGAGGCCGTGATTGTGCGTAAAAAACATCTGCGCTGGCAAATTCCTGATATACTGACCACTATTTTACCCGGCCAACAAGTACAACATATCCATCGTCGCGGTAAATACCTATTACTTGAATGTGCTACTGGACATGTCTTAATTCATTTAGGGATGTCGGGCAGTTTGCGGGTATTGCTTTCTGACACACCGTCAAAAAAACATGATCACCTCGATATCGTGTTTACACACGGCCTGTGTTTGCGTTATCACGATCAGCGCCGCTGTGTGTTATGGACGGATGAGCCAATACACCGCCATCCATTGCTAGTAAACTTAGGGCCGGAACCGTTTTCGGCGGCATTTACCGGGGAACATTTACACCGTCATGCAATAGGGCGGCGAGTAGCGGTGAAAAATGACATTATGAATGCCCACACCGTCGCCGGGATTGGCAACATTTATGCAAATGAAGCGTTGTTCTTAGCAGAAATTCATCCGGCGAGTGAGGCCGGCAATATTAGCTTAGTGCGTTACCAACGTCTTGCAGAGACGATTAAACAGATATTGAGTGCGGCCATTGAAATGGGCGGTACGACTTTGCGTGATTTTACACGTAGCGATGGTAATCCAGGCTATTTTAAACAGTCGCTACGAGTGTATGGACGAGTGGGCAAGGCATGTGTGCAATGTGGAAATACAATTGAGCTGCAGAAAATCGGGCAACGTGCCAGTTATTATTGTCCGGTGTGTCAACACTAAAAAGCGATGCGTAGGAATACATTAAACACGCGAGTCCGCTCAGGCTGGAACGAAATCACGGAAAATTGATGATCGACTATAAACCAATCATAAAAATCATCTCAATCACCATCCAAAGTGTTTTATGATAAAACAATGCTTTGATATTTATAGATAATTAATGCGATTGGCCGGGAGACCACCCCATAAACATTTTCATGGCATCGATTCTGTGTCAAAATATAGTCCATAAAAGTATTAATATACTCAGCACGGGCATAATCTACACTTTTGTTTGTTATTTAGAGTCCCGACGATCTCGACGAGAGGAGGGAACTTGAACTTGAGTTGTCATTTCGAGTCCCTTTGATCGGAGGGAACTTGAGAAATCTTAACCGTCCCAAGATTTCTCGTTTCATGAGACATGACAGAAAAGTTCAATTTGTGACCGTGTTGAGTATACTATTAACATCTATTTGACTTGGAACGATAGTCAACAAAAATCAATACATTAAGGGGTACGGGATATTTTATAACTTCACTTTAAAAAAACTTTATATTGATAAAAATGTCAAGTAATATTAAAAAATCTTAAGAGTGGTTAGCCTTCTTTGTAAAAAAAAATGGGTTCAAGCAATGTTACCCTAAGCGGAAGCCGGGGGATAATGGGTTGATCGTTCCCGTGTTCTGATGGTGTAACATTTGTTTATAGATGTTAATACTTAACAACAGAATTGCGATCTGACATAAGAACTTTATAGTCGTTCAGAAAAAAACGATGGGCGGTGATCAGTGATAGTGATCAGTTTTCAAAAAGGTCATTATAATTACCAATGATCAATTACAAATTACCAATTACCCCAAAAGAGAAACGATAGAAGATGAATATTTTTAAATATTTTTTTAATCAGTTTTTTAATCAACCCGCTGTCAAAAATTTTTTTCAGCTTCTCAATGGGATATTTTTTATTGGGTTGATACTGTTCGGTTTATTAGTCATGTTGACTATCAAGGCTATAAAGAGAATACTCAAGGCTATAAAGAGAATACCTTGGGTGATTAATTGGATATTCACCATCGGGTTTATCGTTATCGGTTTTATTCTGGTAGAGAGTTTCTTCTGGTTTGGTTTGATTTCCATTATCGTTGGAATCCTCATTTCCCCGTACATGAACGAATTTCTTCATAAAATGGTTCATGTCATACAGCGCACAGCTAAGTTCAGTGAAAACGCTAGGGTGAAGAAACCCAGTTTTCTTAAAAAAGAGGGTTTTGTGATTTTCACTGATTTCAAGTATTTTGCTGACAATTACTCTCTGAGTACCAAACTGATAATCGTTTTATTGGGTTTTGGGATAGCGATTGTTTCATTATATTATGATGAAACGGATGAACAACGCTTTTTAGCCGGGCTTTTAATACAGAATGCTTGGATAGACTATGATCATGATAAACAACTCACGCCATTGAGAGCGTATCTTGAGAGAACTGAACTGAAACAAAGAAAAGAAACGTATCTCGCAACGCAGGTTGAACTCTCTAAAGAGTTACAGTCTCAGTATGATAACGGTCATTATGAAGAAGTTATCAAGCAAGGAACGCCTTATGCCCCATTTGATTCTCAGATTAAACTATGGGTTCAAGATGCCAAAAACCGACTGAAAAAAGAACATATCGAGATGGCAAAGAAAGAAGCCCCTCGATTGATGAAAACGGGTAAATACCGAGAAGCCTACCGATTGACCGAGCCGTTAAATGATCCTAAACTGCAAAAAGTCGCCGCTTCGGCCAAAAAACGGATTGATAAAGAAGTTGCGAAATTGCGCTCTTCGTATGAACGTGGTTATTACAAACCGGTTATCAAGAAAGGTACACCTTATGTTGGCTCCGATTGCCGAATAACAGAACTGGTTTCGGATGCTAAAGAAGCACAGGCCATTCGAGAGGAACGCCGACGTCGTAATAAGGCTATCAAAAAAACCGCTAATCTGATAGAAGGCCGTCACTTCCAGGAAGCTATCAAGTTTGCCAGCGAATCCGAGTACGCCGAGCATACTAAAATGAAGAGACTCGTTAGGCGTGCCAAATTCAGAAAGAAGAAGGCTAAAGAAAAGAGGATACTGGCGAGATTGCGGAATATACCACCAACGCGCATCGAAGCCAACATAAGAGAGTACAGCAATTTAGTGAAGCTGTTTCCAAAAAACGAGAAGTACAACCGCAAACTGGAATATTATAAGAGGCAACTTATAGAACTGAGAAAGCAACCGCCTCTTCTTGTCACACAAGAGCAGTACGGTGACAAGTGGCCTTTTACAGTCCCCAAGGGCAAGTTGGAATGCTTTCCACCCGGCATAATCACATTTAGGGCTAATGAAAAAACTTACGCGGTTAATGGGTTGGCGAGTTCGCGTGGTTATCCGAAAATTGATGAGATTTGGAAAGATGATCCAAATCAAGAGGAAGTGCAAGAAGGCACATTGTTTATTATGAAAGTTGATATGGGCCCAATTATCAACAAAGGGCTAGACTTGTGCAATCCTCTGTGATCATTTTTCAGTGATCAATGGTCAGTGAGCACCTTAAACTTGTAGCGGTGCTACTCCTTTCCAAGCGATAAATCTAAGTACCCGTGCAAGAGTTTGAAATGTTTATGGGCATTTGTTAGGTTTATTTTTTTTAAAATACCTGCACGGGTACTTAACAATACATACTCCTAATCCTTTTATCAATGTGCTGATTAGTCCTCTTGAGAGGGAATACAAAAAATCGCAGGCCGGTTCGGAAAGCTATTTTTTGGCGGGTTTTTGGACTGACAGATTTTGAGGGCCATAAAATACTTTGGGTGCCTTCAAATTAAGTTATGGCCCTCTATCGCGCTTACAGTTTTAGACTTTTTGTAGGTGTTTTTTTGCTTAACTTAATGGCAGTGACGCAAAGCGTAGTTACATCGATTCACAATTTTCATCACCCCACCTTTCTCCTTTCACCTTTTAAACCACCGCTAAATTCCCCTTACTCTCTAACCAGGCTTTACGCTGGGCCGCCTTTTTCTTTGCCAGCAACATATTCATAATCTTTTCAGTCTGTTGGGCTTCGTCTAACGTCAACTGGATTAAGCGTCGCGTCTCTCTCGCCATCGTCGTTTCACGCAACTGCAAGGGATTCATTTCTCCGAGTCCTTTAAACCGTTGCACATTCACTTGGCCGCGTTTTTTCTCCGCCGCAATACGATCTAAAATGCCTTGTTTTTCCTCATTATTTAACGCGTAATACACCGTATTGCCGATATCAATACGGAAAAGTGGTGGCATCGCAATATAGACATGCCCTTCTTCTACGAGTTGACGAAAATGTTTGACAAACAACGCACACAACAATGTCGCAATATGCGCCCCATCCGAGTCAGCGTCGGCGAGTATGCACACTTTGCCATAGCGCAAGCCTTTTAAATTGTTGCTACCAGGGTCAATTCCGAGTGCCACCGCAATATCATGTATCTCTTGTGAGGCTAAGACTTGGCTGGTATCGATTTCCCAAGTATTGAGAATTTTGCCGCGCAAAGGCATGACTGCTTGAAAAGTCCTATCACGCGCTTGCCGACATGAACCGCCGGCACTATCGCCTTCCACCAAAAATAATTCAGTTTGATTGACATCCTGTAGGCTGCAATCAGCGAGTTTGCCGGGCAAAGCGGGCCCATTAGTGGCCTTTTTGCGCACCACTTTTTTGTCCGCACGGAGACGTTTTTGCGCGTGGTTAATGACCAATTCTGCAATTTTTTCTCCAATTTCAACGTGTTGATTCAGCCACAGCGAAAAAGCATCGCGTACTATGCCAGAAACAAATGTGGCACAAGCGCGTGAAGAAAGCCGTTCCTTGGTTTGTCCAGAAAATTGCGGCTCTTCCAATTTGACTGATAATATATAGGTGCAACGCTCCCACACATCTTCTGGGGCTAGTTTGACATTACGCGGCAAGAGATTGCGGTAATCGCAAAACTCGCGCAAAGCCTCCAATAAACCACTGCGTAAACCATTGACGTGAGTACCGCCCTGTGTGGTAGGAATTAAATTGACATAACTTTCCGTTAACAATTCTCCTTCAGCAATCCACATCAGCGCATAGTCCACCGCTTCCGTTGTACCTTCAAAATGGCCTATAAAAGGAGTCTTTGGCAGACTTTCTACATTGCCCAAATTATCGAGCAAGTAAGTGGTGAGTCCCTCTTTATAGTACCATTCCAGCTTTTCCCCCGTGTTTTCATCTTCAAAGGTGACAGTTAAGCCGGCACAAAGTATGGCTTTAGCGCGTAGAATGTGGGTAAGACGGGGCACCAAAAAACGCGGCGAGTCAAAATATTTCTGATTCGGCCAAAAACGTAGCGTGGTGCCCGTGTTGCGCTTTCCCACGCTGCCAACTACATTTAAGTCTGAAGTTTTGTCGCCATTGGCATACGACATTTGATATAACTGGCCGTTGCGTTTGATGGCGACTTCTAGGTGACTGGACAGGGCATTGACGACGGATACGCCAACACCGTGTAGTCCTCCAGAAAAATGGTAATTTTTATTGGAGAATTTGCCGCCGGCATGTAGACGAGTGAGAATGACTTCTACTCCGCTAATGCCTTCCTCAGGATGCGTATCAACCGGCATACCGCGCCCATTGTCGCGTACAGTTAAAGAGCCATCGGCGTGTAAAACGACATCAATGCGCTTGGCATATCCCGCTATAGCTTCATCGACACTATTATCTATAACTTCTTGTGCTAAATGATTAGGCCGAGTTGTGTCCGTGTACATGCCTGGGCGTTTACGCACGGGATCGAGCCCGGTTAAGACTTCAATATCGGCGGCATCGTAATTTTTGGTCATAAGCGTTTAAAATCAATATAGATCGGAATAGTTTTTGCGTATATGCCCCCTCATTTCTGCTAAACCTAATAAATGCGCCGCCTCACCAACCCAATGTGTATGAATAGCGGCATGTTCACGGTAAACCGTCCTTCGGGAGTGAATATTATTTTTTATTGAATATCAACCAATTAGTCTTATCAGCAAAATTTATTCCGATCGGTATTGGTTTAGAATAGTTTGATCTACAATAATCTGAGTACCAGACAGAAAATGGGGTGGTGCTGTCACCACCTGTTTTTGCGTGATGTTTGAATAATAGGCTATATTTTCAATAAATTACAAGTGGATTGTAAAAACGACTGTGCCCGACACCAAAGAATATAGTCCATAAAAATATTAATAACTATTAACATCTATTTGACTTGGTTTGAAGTCAACAAAAATCAATACATTAAGGGGTACGGGATATTTTATAACTTCACTTAAAAAAAAACTTGACATTGATAAAAATGTCAAGTCTATTTGATATGGATTGAGAGTGGTTAGCCTTTGCAAGTAAAAAAAATGGGTTGTCAGCAAAGTACGCTGAAGCGAAAGCGAGGGGATAATGGGTTGATCGTTCCCGTGTTCTGATTTATTAACATTTGTTAATAGATGTTAATACTTAACAACAGAATTGCGATCTAATGATTTTTATAGCATAGAAGCGTAGAAATTCTCGCTCCATTCTTGGCTATCAAGTACGATAGGTATAATGAGAGTACAACTTCTTTTAGGAATAAACGGATTTTTTCTCGCAGGATGTGCCCTTGGTAAATATTTAGGCGTATTTTCGAGGCGTTATTCATTTTCACCCGCATCTGTACGTTCCGTATATAGTCGGCCCAAAAATATTGATAACTATTGATATTGGCTGGACATTATCTCAAAAAAATTGACATTTTTTTATTTTTAAAGTCTCGTTATAAACGCTTGAGGTGGTTAGCCTTCCACGTCAAAAAAATGGACTCTCAAGCATTCAAGTAACCCTTAGTTCTCATTAGGCGAGGGGATAAAGGGCTGATACTCCCTTATTCATAATTGTTGAAAGACATACTCCATAAAGGTAAGCATGTCAATAATTATCAATAAAATTGTTATCTGACACCAGAAATGGTCAGCAAGGCGCGCGAAAACACAGCGGGCTTAAAAAACGTCGAATTTCGGCTGGGCGAGATCGAAAACCTGCCCGTTGCCGATAACACCATCGACGTGATTATCTCCAATTGCGTTATCAACCTTTCACCTGAAAAACAGAAAGTTTTTAATGAGGCCTTTCGTGTTTTGAAATCGGGGGGGCGCTTGGCTATATCAGATATTGTTGCAACGGCAACACTGCCCGACGAACTACAAAATGATCTTGTCTTTCATAGCGGGTGCATGTCTGGCGCATCCCAGATTGATGATTTGGAATTCATGTTAAAAGAAACCGGATTCGCCCGCATTCAAATCAAACCCAAGGATGAAAGCAGACAATTCATCCGCAACTGGGCACCCGGCACCAAAATTGAGGATTTTGTGGTTTCTGCAACTATTGAAGCAGTAAAGCCAGGTTACAATTTTAGAGAAATTTGTAGAACAGTGCTCAAAAAATCAACCAATCTTCAAACGTGTATAAGGATGCAACCAATCCAATATCCCCTCGCCGACCTTCTTGATTAATTCCGAGAAGGAAAACTTAGGGTTACTTTTTTTTAAAATATTGTACGCACCGTTCGCGTCAGCATTGACAGCCGTGCCGTTTTGTGAACGGTATAAGCCCCGTTTAACTCGTTTGCCACTAAATGTATGTGTTTTGTTAGGCTCGTATTTCTTAGGCAGAACATCACCATCAACAAAACTCGCTTTTGAAGTGTAACTCTCATTTGTGACCTCTAGCATGATGCCATGTAACTCAAGCTTATAGCGTAATTTGTCTATAAACTGACCGAGAGATAAGTTCACGAAGTTTTGATTAGTCTTTTTACCCAAGTTGATTTGATTAAGTGATTTAGTTATATCACCCACCACCACCTTAGAAATACCTTGTTCCACACAAATATCAGTGATTCGGCGAGTCGCCTTGTGTAAATAGTCAGCAATTCTTGCATTACGCTTATCAGTCAAGCGTTGTAACCGGTTTGACCATTTACGGTTACGAGTCTTTTTTAAGTGCGATTGAAATTTCCAATACCGTTTATTGTAATGATGGTTAATGGACTTAAGCTGCCTGCCATCAATGATAAACGGCTTTTGGACTCCATTAGTCACACAAGTTGCCAAATTGTTAAGTCCAAGATCAATCGCCATAACTTTATCGTTTGGCAAAACGGTGTCGACAATCTCATCATCTTCAAAAACCAAAATCGCTTCAAAATGTCGGTATTTAGGTACAATTTCAACCTGTTTAATCGTCTTACCAATCAGTTTTTTTGGCAAGGAAAAACTTAAACCTTTTTCCAGAATAACCACCCCGTCTTTTACTGAAAAAGCTTGATAATCAAAAATGAGATTATCGTATTGCTTGTGTTTAAACCGTGGTGGCTTTGGTTGCCCTTTATATTTACCAGGATTTTCCTGAAAGTCCTGATGACACCTAAAAAACGATTTGAAATTTTTATCAAGTTGCCGTAAAGTTTGTTGAGACACCTTGGCTTTTAACAACCTGTAATTAACAGAACCTTCAAGATTCTCAACTTGTTTCATAGCTTTATCCATTTTGGGATAGCTAAAATACAAACCTGTTGCTTCAAAGGCTTCTTTCAATGTCCATAAAGTTTGGTTATAGAGATTTTTGGCATGGTGAGTCAATTCCTTAAGTCTCTTGAATTGGCTCTTGTGCAAACCTCTTATTTTCGTTTTCAGTGCTTTCATTCAACACCTCAATGCACGTTTGACGCGAAAAGCGCCTTTATGGAAACCGTATTAATATAGAAATTATTCTATATTGTCAATCTATTTCAATATTTTTTGCGACTATACCTTTAATAACACGGTGCGTGCCAATCACTAATTCACCGCGATAATCTTTGTAAATATCTATTTCGGCATGTTCAGCTTCCTGTTCTTCTTCAGACAGTTCAAGCCATTCTCTGGCTTCCGACGAATTGACTTTCTGCTTTAGAAAAGTGTCTTCCATAAACCGTGAGGGCGTCATCATATATCCATCTTTATTGATAAGGTATATCTCGCTGGTTTTTCCATGCTTATGTGAAATGATTTCATATAATTCCTTTTCAACTTCTATATTAACAATTATAATGCCGGCAAATTCACCTTTGGCTAATATTGGGGCGGAGACACTCATAACTTTAGTACCCGTTATTGTGGAAATATGTATATCGCGGATATAAACACCCTCTTTGCCATAAGCGAATATTTTGGCATTACCAATAGGATTAATTTCAGAGTGACTTGATACCACCACCTTACCCTGTTTATCCAAAACCCTTATTCGAGAAATGACTTCATGAATATCAATTAAAGTTTTGATTCTTTGAATGGCAGGTGTGAGATTTTGAGTGGTGAAAACCTCTACAAAAACTTTACTGGTAGCAAATGTTTTAACCAATTCCGCTTCTTCATCTAACAACGTTTCAATATGGAGCGCCCTTGATGTCGCTGTACTTTCTAAATGATGATAAATCTCATCTTCAATCATCTGTTTAGAAACGATATAACTGCTTGTAATAGCTACGATACCCGTCACTAAAATAAGGGTAAAAATGATACTGGATATTTTTGTTTGTATTTTCATTGTTTGGTTAGGGATGGTTTGGCAGTCGCATTCCATCAAAGTTGCCTTGAATTTGAATAACCACCGCGCCGTGCATCATGGGTGAATTGTGAATGATGAATGATGAATGATGAATTGTGAATGATGAATGATGAATTGTGAATTGTGAATGGTGAATTGTGAATTGTGAATTGTGATTGACTAATGGATATTTAGTGGGCTTCTCAATACTTAACTCAAGCAATAATTCATTTTCACTCTTTTGAAGTATGTTCAGTATTATATATTATAAAAAGGAAATGACGGAGTAAAAATGGTTGTAACGGATTTTGGGTTGGTAATTGGTAATTAGTAATTAGTACAACTAATTACGCGGATAAACGAATTATTGTGCTTGCCACATTAGATTAAGTCGCTAAAGCGACTACTAGAAACGTTAGATTAAGTCGCTAAAGCGATTACTACAAAGCTATAAGTTTATGATTTTGTTCTATCAAATGCCTTAATTGAACAAGATTATCGCTAAACTTAAGGGCTAATGTTTGTTGATTGAAACGAGTGGCTATTTCAAGGTAGTCTGGGCTTTGACTGATAAGATGCCAATGCTGTAATTGTTGAAGAATGTGACTTTGATGGGTTTTGAAATAGGTTTCTATCTGCGTAATGCAGGTTTTGGGTGGACGATGGGAGAAGAGTTTGCCATTTAAAAAATAGCCTTTGTGATTTTCGTCAACCGATAAAATCGGGTTTTTTTGGTTGAGGTTGACGATAATATTGGTGTTATTGGTGTCGCTGCTTTCAATGATTTGTCTAAAGAGTAAAACATCGATATAGTGTTTTAACAGCGTTGGGTAGGTGGCAATCTCATGTTTTTTGAGCCATCTGACTAGTTGTAGAATAGGGATGTTGTCCTTGTCAATTTTTTCTAGTCCGTCTTTTTTGATGACGGGGTAATTTTTTATGCCGTCGCCAAAGTCGCGCATGATGAGAAAATATTTTTCTTTGCCACCGTTGTGTGGAGTCATTAAGGCGATATGTGTCCCTATTTTATTGAGGCCGAATAAGGGTTTAAGCTCATCGACAAAACATTGGTAGTTGATATTGTTATGCCATGCTTTAAAAGGCCCTTTGACAAAAACGTTGTACACGACATTGTTGTAGTGCATTTGGGCATAATAAGTTGGCGTTTTGCTGGTGACATTCATTTTGATAGCCTGTTGCATTATTTCTGCTTCATTGCCAAAAGCGGATAAGCGGCTACCATTGAAGGGTAGTTTGTTTTTCATTGTATTTTAGTTCAAACATTCGATTAATATAAAAAGGGGCACCGCACCGCCAGGGGCGTTGGTTGGCCTGGGGCGTTGCCCCAGGCTTTAATAATACTTACCGAAGGGGCTAATAGAGTTTAAAGTCAGCCCCTTTGGGGCGATTTTAATATAGCCCCTTTGGGGCGATCTTAATATAGCCAGGGGCACCGCCCCTGGCTTTTAGCCCCTTTGGGGCGATCTTAATATAAAAAGGGGCACCGCCTGGGGTGTTAAATATGGGTTGATTTTGCTCGTTTTTTTCACCCTATTTTTATTCCATATCCACATTCAACCCCTATCGGGGTTGGGGCCCTCATCGGCCCTTCCCCAGGTTTTCCTTAAGCTATTCAAATTCAACCCCTATCGGGGTTGGGATTCTCATCGGCACACAGAACAAAACGAGGGTGAAAAATGATCAAGGTTTTGGCAACAGATTTAACACCCCAGGCACCGCCCCTGGCTACTTTAGCGATTGGCTGGCTGGAGGACTTGCCACAAATGTTGATTTTGTAAAAGTAACGGAGAATTTTTCGCTTCGATTTGAGTCGATTTAGCTTGCCGATAGCCGTATTTTCTCTCAATCGCCAAATAGTACGTTCTCGCTTTTTCAGCATAATTATCAATGCCTTGCATACCCTCTCTCCGTTTAGTAATCACTGCTGCGACATCAAAGAAATGACTTATCCGAGAATGTTTTTTTAAGGTTTCATCATAATAGGCGGCAAAATGTTTGTAATCGCCGTGCGATTTCTGAATTTCTGACGCTGCCCACTGCCTCGTGTCTATATTTCGTTTAGCGGCTTGTTGATGGAGTAGATGAATATTGTTACTGCCAGAACCTTTGCCCCGGCAGGTGTGTTTATCCAAGGCATAATCTGGCACCTCCAACTGTCTTCTTGGTAAAATATCAGTAAACTCGTTGAAATAAATTTCTTTATAATGCGCCGTCACGTTTTGTGGGATTGAGCAAGTCGTAAAATCGATCTTATCCTGTCTTACCCATAAGACAATGGCTAACGCTAAATTTAACCGCGTCGCGCCCAAATCTTTGACGTACAAAAAATATAATGTTTTGATAATCTCATATAACACTTTTTTCTCTTTCGCCAAAGACAATATTAAATACCAACTATATAAACTGGCATTTTGGCCTAATTTCTTGGAACTACCGACGATTTTCGTTTGCAAATACGTCTCTAACAAGCGACGATTATCTTCACAATGCCACTGGGTGTTGATGAGATTACCAAAAAATAAGGCATTGAGTTCATCCTTTTGTTCTAATGCCGCTGCAAATTGAATCAGGGCCGATTTGATGTCTAAAGTATTGTTATCCTTAAATAAAGTGGGTGGCAGAAGTTTATCAATTAATGCTAAAGAAATCGGTTTGGGGTAAGATTGTACCGGATTGGGCGGCGTAATAAAGGACGTGACATACAGTAAGCCATGATTAACCATTCTATTTTTATAGGCATGACTTAACATAATGATAGCCTTAATACTGATGTATTTGGCCTTATCATAAGCTTTATTTTTTCTGTCAATTAACCATTGATTATACAATTTATATAAATTGACGCACAGGGCCGGTTCGGCAATACTAATATCTTCTGCGATGATGGTGAAAAGGCGGTTATACATCGCCTTGCCATAGTGACTATTTTCTAATTCACCTGCCCAAAATAAGGCCTCCGTGGCTTGGCAGCGCCGAATGCTTTTTTGTAACGCGGAAATCACTTCATCATATTTATACAAATTGTTAGTATGCTGTAAACTAATCATTATTGATGAATTACTTAGTTCTTTTGTAGGTGTTGCCCACCGTCGTCGTATTTTGTGGCCGGCAAGAAAAACGGTTACCTTCTATCAGTTTTTAACGCTTCAACACTTCAGACACGGAGCTACACTGAGTTTCACCGAGATTTCACCGATAAACCTGAGACTTTAGAAGTACAACTGTAACAACAACGATTTTTGGTAACGAGAAAACCGTGAGCAACTATAAAAATACTTTAAATTTACCTAAAACGGATTTTCCCATGCGAGGCAACTTATCCAAACGTGAGCCAGACATTCTGAAACATTGGGAAAACCTAGAATTATATCAACGGCTTCGACAACAGCGACAAGGCTGCCCAACTTTTATCTTGCACGACGGCCCCCCTTACGCTAATGGCGATATTCATATTGGTCATGCCATCAACAAAATCCTTAAGGACATCATTGTCAAGGCACGGACTCTGAGTGGCTTTGATGCGCCTTATGTGCCGGGGTGGGATTGTCATGGATTGCCTATTGAATTAGAGGTTGAAAAACAACACGGTAAATCCCTCCATTCCACACAGAAACAAAGGGGGGCTGATTCTCCCCTTTCGCAAAGGGGAGGCAAGGGAGATTTAGATGCCCGCCAATTTCGTCATGCCTGTCGTGAGTATGCAAAACGACAAGTCGATAAACAACGCATTGATTTTAAAAGATTAGGCGTTATTGGCGATTGGGATAATCCTTATTTAACAATGGATTATAAAACCGAGGCCAATATTATCCGTGCGTTGGGACGGATTATCGCCGCGGGGCATTTGGATAAAGGCTTTAAGCCGGTGCATTGGTGCAGCGATTGTAGCTCCGCGTTAGCAGAGGCGGAAGTTGAATATGAAGACAAAGAGTCCATGGCAATTGATGTACGCTTTACCGTCGTCAATGAAGAGGTTTTGTTGGCACGTTGTCATCATGCCCCAGAGCGTCTCGGCTCGGGGCCGTTGTCGATAGTCATTTGGACAACCACGCCTTGGACTTTACCCGCTAATCAAGCGGTGGCGCTGCATCCTAAGCTTGAATATTCCGTCGTGCAATGTGAAGAAGGCCAATATGGGCCGGAGCGTCTCATTGTCGCGGAGGCCTTGCTCAAGGATACGATGTTTCGTTATGGCAATGAACATTATCATGTGGTGGCCTATTGTCAAGGTAAAGACTTGGAAGGTTTGCAGTTACAACATCCGTTTTATGACCGTCAGGTGCCGATTATTCTGGGCGAACATGTTACCACCGAGGCGGGAACTGGCGCGGTACACACGGCACCCGGACATGGTCAAGATGACTATGTGGTGGGCCAACGTTACGGTTTGCCGGTCGATAATCCGGTAGACGAAAAAGGTAACTTTTTACCGGATACCCAATTTTTCGGCGGTGAACATGTTTTTACGGCCAATGAACATGTAATAGATGTTCTCAAAGCGCGTGGTAAGTTGGTGCATGAGCATCGCATTCGCCATAGTTATCCGCACTGTTGGCGGCATAAAACGCCTATTATTTTCCGTGCGACGCCACAGTGGTTTATTAGCATGGATAAGCTGGGCCTACGGCAACAGGCAAAAGAAGCCATAAAAACAGTGACTTGGATACCGGATTGGGGCTTGCAACGCATTGAAGGCATGGTTGCTAATCGTCCCGATTGGTGTATCTCGCGGCAACGCCATTGGGGTGTGCCTATCACGTTACTACTGCATAAAAACACCGGAGAATTGCATCCACGCACGTCTGAGTTGATTGAAGCGGTAGCGCAGCGCGTTGAACAAAGCGGCATTGATGCGTGGTTTGAACTCGATCCGGCCGAATTGTTGGCAGAGGAGGCGGCCGATTATGATAAAGTAACTGATACGCTAGATGTCTGGTTTGATTCTGGCGTGACTCACGCGACGATTTTGGAGAATCATGCCAAACGGCGTGTGCCGGCGGATTTGTATTTGGAAGGTTCCGATCAACATCGCGGCTGGTTTCAAGCCTCGCTGTTGACTTCCGTTGCCATGCGCGATGGCGCACCGCCTTATAAAGAGGTACTGACACACGGTTTCACCGTGGATGCCAAGGGCGAAAAAATGTCCAAATCCAAGGGCAATGTGGTGGCACCGCAAAAAGTCATTAAAACATTAGGGGCGGATATTTTGCGCTTGTGGGTGGCTGCCACCGATTATCGCGGAGAGCTGTCGGTATCCAATGAAATTTTAAAGCGGATTGCGGATGCCTATCGACGGTTACGCAATACGGCGCGATTTTTACTCGCCAATTTGCACGATTTTAATCCCGACACGGACGGCGTAGCGCCAGAAGAGATGTTAGCCTTGGATCGTTGGGCGGTGGATCGCGCTTTTCGCTTACAACAAGAAATTCTTAGCGGCTACGAGACTTATCAGTTTCATTTGGTTTATCAAAAACTCCACCATTTTTGCACGGTGGACATGGGCAGTCTTTATCTTGATATTATTAAAGATCGTCAATACACTTGCCAAACCAATAGTCTTGCTCGCCGCTCGGCACAAACGGCGCTCTATCACATTGTTGAAGCCTTAGTGCGCTGGCTTGCGCCCCTGCTCAGTTTTACGGCCGAGGATATTTGGCGCTATATGCCGAGCAAACGCAGTGAATCTGTGTTGTTGGAAACGTGGTATGAAGGGTTGTTTTCGTATTCCGATGAGGAAAGGAAAAATTTGGAAAAAGTTATTGAAGTGCGTGAAACCGTCAACAAGGAATTGGAAAAACTGCGCGTTGCCGAGGCCATCGGGGCATCTTTAGATGCCGAAGTGGATATTTATTGTGACGACGCGCTTTATACACAGTTGACGGCTTTTGACGATGAATTACGCTTTGTGTTTATTACTTCTTACGCACGAGTACATAAAGCCGGTGACAAACCTGAACATGCAGTGGCGTGTGAGGGTTTCTGGCTTGAAGCCAAGCCGTCTCAACATCCAAAATGTGTACGCTGTTGGCATCATCGTGAAGATGTCGGTACACATCCTGAACACCCCGAATTGTGTGGGCGTTGTGTAGAAAATGTCGTGGGTAAAGGTGAGCAACGTCGTTATGCGTGAAAAATCTTCCCAGCCCCCCGGTTTTATAAAAACTGGGGGGAATAACAATTCAGCTCTAAAAAGAGATGATAAAAAATCCCCTTGGCAACCAAGCAATGCAAATGCGTTAATATGGTTATGGTTATCGCTATTAGTCGTGGTGCTAGATCAAGTGACTAAAGTGTGGGTGAGTGCAACCTTGGAGTTGCACCAGTCCATTGCCGTGCTACCGTTTTTTGATTTGAGATTGGTACACAATGAGGGGGCCGCATGGAGCTTTTTGGCGGATGCAAGCGGTTGGCAACGCTGGTTCTTGAGTGGGCTGGCGATATTGATCAGTGGTGTGATAGTGGTATGGCTGAGCCGCCTTGAACGTCAACAACGTTGGTTAGCTTGTGCGCTCGCTTTGATACTTGGTGGTGCATTAGGCAATGTGATGGATAGGGCGATGTATGGATACGTTGTTGATTTTATTGATATATACTATCAACAAATGCATTGGCCGGTGTTTAATATTGCTGACAGTGCCATCAGTGTGGGAGCAGTCATGTTGCTGATAGACGCGTTGCGGGGACATGCTGAAGAGAATGAAAAATGACTTCTTCCAGGTTCTAGGGGTGTTGCCCCTGGCTTTAATAATACATACCGAAGGGGCTAATAGAAGTTAACAAGGAAAGCCCCTTTGGTACGAGATTAATATAGCCAGGGGCATCGCCCTTGGCTTTAACCAATGGACAATGACCGATGACCAAAACATAGACAACCTAACAAAGGGGGTTACAAATAAATGAGCAAGGACACAGTCACAATTACTGATAACAGCACTGGAAAATCCATTGAATGTCCGATTAAAAGAGGAACACATGGGCCCCCTGTTATTGATTGCCAAGCTTTACCCAAGGAATTGGGCATGTTTACTTTTGACCCGGCCTTTATGACTACGGCCAGTTGCGAAAGTACTATCACCTTTGTTGACGGTGAACAAGGCATTTTGTTGTATCGTGGCTATCCCATTGATCAGTTGGCTGAAAAAAGTAGTTATCTGGAAGTGTGTTATTTATTGTTATACGGTGAATTGCCGACGAGCGAACAAATGGATAATTTCAACGCTTCCATTCGCCAACACACCCTGTTAAATGAAGGATTGCAGCGTTTTTACAGCGGCTTTAGAGATAGTGCTCATCCCATGGCAATGCTCGTGGGTGTCGTCGGTGCGTTGTCGAGTTACTATTATGATGCGATGGATATTAAAAATCCTGAACATCGCAGTAAGAGTGCCTTGCGCCTGGTTGCCAAAATGCCAACGATTGCGGCTAACAGTTACAAGTATTTGATGGGTCATCCTTACGTTTATCCACGCAATGACTTAGGTTATGTCGAGAATTTCATGCACATGATGTTCGCTGTACCGACAGAACCTTATCAGTTTAATGAAACCGCTATTAAAGCGTTGGAAACCGTGTTGATTTTGCATGCTGACCATGAACAAAATGCCAGTACTTCAACAGTACGCTTGGCCGGCAGTTCACAAGCCCATCCTTTTTCTTGCGTGGCGGGGGGAATTGCGACGCTGTGGGGGCCGGCACATGGTGGCGCAAATGAGGCCGTTATTCGGATGTTGAAAGAAATTGAGCACCCGAAAAACATTCCTCACTACATCAACAAGTTCAAGGACAAGGATAGTTATCAGCGGCTTATGGGTTTTGGACATCGTGTTTATAAAAACTACGATCCGCGTGCCAAGATTATTCGGAAAATTTGCCATCAATTGTTGGAAGAACTGGATGCTGAAAAACAGCCCTTGTTTGAAATTGCGATGGAATTGGAGCGAATTGCGCTTTCTGATGACTATTTTATTGAACGCAAACTGTACCCGAATGTTGACTTTTATTCTGGGACTATCCTCAGTGCCTTGGGTATTCCATTAAATATGTTTACGGTCATGTTTGCCGTGGCACGCACTGTCGGCTGGGTGGCACAATGGATGGAAATGATGAATGAGCCAGTTGTGAGGATTGGTCGTCCACGCCAGTTGTATACTGGGGCCGCACTGCGGGATTATACGCCTATGGAGGAACGCTCGGCCTAAATGGAAATGGGGAATGGGGAATAGGGAATGGTGGGCCTGGTAGGACTTGAACCTACGACCAATCGATTATGAGTCGATCGCTCTGACCAACTGAGCTACAGGCCCTTTGACACTAGGCTATTTGGACTGCCTAGCTAAAGAGGGTGCGCATTCTATCATGTTCATCAGAAAAAGCCAATACATTTTTAAAAAATTTTCATTGGTCATTGGTAATAGGTAATTGGTAATTGCTTTTTACACTTTCACCTTGGGGTGGTGCTTGACTCAGGTTCTTTGAGCCACCAAAAAATTGAGCCCTATTCCGCTTTTAAAAATATTTTTAAAAATAGTCAGTTAAATAACCCTATTTTCATTAGTATCTGCTAAAAAATAACTTACCAAAACAGCTAAAGCAGTTGTCTAAAAGCTAAAGTACCCTAAAGGGCACTATACCTATTTTGGGGAAATTAATTTTTCTTCGATCCTTAGCAATCAGCAAGGCTTCCCTTCGGTAAACGGAGTAAACGGAGCAAAGCGTAGTTAGTTCGTTTCGTTTACTTCGTTCTCGTCGTTTACGTTTCATCACCCCACTTTTATCCCACCTGACTTCCTGCCTCTTTTCAAACGGCGAATAGTGAATAGCGAATAGGAAACGGCGAATGAGTTTTGCTCGATATACGGAATGTACATATGCGGGTGAACATAAAAATTGACCCGTTTGGTTTAGAAAAACCGCAATACCGCAAAATTCGGCAGAAAGGCCGCTTTTCAGGACGAAAAATCTAGAAACGATTACTGCTTTATTTTGCGCTATTGCGAAAACCCGTATTTTTATTGACTTTCAATCCGAAAGCAGATAAGTGGGTAAACAAAAGTCTTTTAATATAACGAGCGGCTTGTGAGTCGCTAAGGCGACTACTACAAACCGTCAATAAGCGTGCCTACTTAAAAAATCCGTTTCGGAAAGCGTATCCGTTGTACTATCAGTATCCGTTGTACTATCAGTATACTCAATTGGTAACAGGTAACTGATTTCTGTGTTCCCGTTTTTTAAAGCAAAAACTGATTCCAGCGAACTGATAACTGGAATTACGGCCATAACACCAATCCCCATACCAAAACGGTATAGCACAGGGCAATGAATACTGCCGCCGAGCCAATATCTTTGGCACGCCCAATCAGCGGATGCTTTTCCTGACTAATGCGATCCGCCACCGCTTCAATAGCGGA
>Ga0190345_1000094_pt1 | contig 25848 bp, 21 predicted proteins | sample 48721334_MG_FD_161674 | JGI IMG/M metagenome (GOLD analysis project Ga0190345, IMG submission 161674) | Hydrothermal vent microbial mat bacterial communities from Southern Trench, Guaymas Basin, Mexico - 4872-13-3-4_MG | ecosystem: Environmental > Aquatic > Marine > Hydrothermal vents >...
AGGTTCGAATCCTGCCCCCGCAACAAATATCATATAAACATTTAAACAAAAATATAACACTTAAGTGTTATTTATTGACTTGTTTATATGTTTAGGGTCTGCTGATTTTCTCCAATTATCCCTCCCCTTGGATAAGGGGAGGATAGGAGGGGTTTGAAAAAGCGATTAAAACAAGTTGAATTATTTTTTAATATTTTCTGAATTTATCTCTTCTTGTAAAAATTAGATGAAAATCAGCAAACCTTATTTAAATGTTTATATGTTAAAATGATTCCCGGCAGGGTAGCTCAGTTGGCTAGAGCGCGGGACTCATAAGCCCGAGGTCGCGGGTTCGATCCCCGCCCCTGCTACTCTTTTCATTTTAACATTTAAACATTTAAACAAAATTCTGTAAATTCTATCCTCCCAAAAATCCTTTTCGCTACTTCTTTATATGTGTCATTAAAATCATATATTTTATGGTTTCCATAAAAAATATCTCACGCTTGTTTAAATGTTAGTATGTTTAAATGTTAAAATAACTGGGGGCGTAGCTCAGTTGGTTAGAGCATCTGCTTGTCACGCAGAAGGCCGCGCGTTCAAGTCGCGTCGTCCCCGCCAATCGCAAAAAAATCATTTGAAGAAATTCAAATGATTTTTAGTTTGCGATTTGGCAAAGCGCTTTTACGCGTGAAAATAATTTTGCTGTCTATCTTGTCAAATTACTCTTATTCCTTTATCTTGAAAGAAGAAAAGCATAGCTATTAATATGTCAATTATTTCAAAACCGCTTGTCGTCATTCTCGGACTTACCGCTTCCGGAAAAACGGGAATGGCTTTGAAATTGGCAAAAAAATTCAACGGAGAAATCGTCAACGCCGATTCAAGGCAGATTTATAAAGGGATGGATATTGGAACAGGCAAACTGGATATTGGATATTGGATATTGGATATTAAAAAGAACAATATCCAGTATTCAATATCCGATATTACCCCAATACATCTGATAGATATTGTTTATCCTGATGAGAAATTCTCTTTATCTCAATATAAAAAGTTAGCCATTGAAAAAATAAAAAATATTCAGAAAAGAAATAGGATTCCTTTTCTCGTTGGAGGGACAGGACTTTATATTAGTTCAGTTGTTGACAATTTAGAAATTCCAAAAGCGCCGCCTGATGAAAAAATTAGAAAAAAATTAGATAAATTGAGTTCTAAAGAACTTTTTGATCAGCTTAAAAAAATAGATTTAAAATCCGCGAAAATTATTGGAGAGGATAATAAAAGAAAATTAATCAGAGCGTTAGAAGTTTATGAAATTACCGGCAAACCATTTTCCGCCCAGCAGACAAAAGGCAAACCATTGTTTAGTATTTTGCAAATTGGAATAAAAACAGACCGAGAAAAATTATATAAAAAAATCGACCAGCGAGTAGACGAAATGATTAAAATGGGCTTGGTTGAAGAAGCAAAAAATTTGTCCAAAAAATATTCTTTTGACCTGTCCGCGATGAGCGGAATCGGCTACCAGGAAATCGGCTTATATCTGCAAAATAAAACTACTCTAGGAGAAGCAGTTCAAAAAATAAAATTTCGCACCCACCAATATGCCAGACGGCAAATGACTTGGTTTCGGAGAGATAAGAGGATTAAATGGGTTGAGAGTTATAAGGAAGCGGAAAAAATAATAAGTAGATTTTTAGAAAAATAAAGATTTTTAATACCAAATATCAAAATCCAAATATCAAATCAATAACAAATTTTAAATGTCAAACTTTTGACATTTAGCCATTTGATATTGATTTGGAATTTGTTATTTGAAATTTGATATTAAAAATGTTCTAAAACACAAAATTTTTTGATAATTTTGATAATAAAGTGATCTGTTTTAACAATTTATTTCATCTTTTTTTTAAACATCTCCCCCGCCATTTGCGGATTCGCTTTTCCTTTGCTTTCTTTCATCACCTGCCCGATCAAAAATTTCAACGCCGCTTCTTTGCCTGATTTATAATCTTCAACCGATTGGGGATTGTTTTTTATTGCCGCATCAACAATTTTTTCTATTTCCTCTTCATTACTCACCTGCTCTAAACCTTTTTCGTCTAAAATATTTGATGGATCGCCGCCGGTTAAAAACATTTCTTCAAGCATTGTCTGCGCGCCGCTGCTTGAAATTCTGCCTTCTTCAATTAAAGCAATAAATTCGGCAAAGTTTTCTGCTGTTATTTTACAATCGGTAATTAAAGCGCTATTCACATAAAGCAGCCGCTGCAATTCCGTTAAAATATAATTCGCCGTTAATTTGGTCAGCTTGTCCAATTTACTGTCGTCAATTTCTTTCGCCTTAATCCAATCTCTTAGTTCTGAAACTACTTCTTCAAAATAGTTCGCCAGTTTTTTGTCTTCTGAAAATGTTTTTGCGTTATCTTCTGTTAATTTGTATTGATTGATAAAACGATATTTTTTCAAAAGCGGCAATTCTGGAATATTGTCTTTTATTTTTTCAACATCAAATGCTCCGCCTTTTTTGGTCAGATCAAGAGGCGGCAAATCCGGTTCTGGGAAATACCGATAATCATGCGCTTCCTCTTTTTTTCTTTGGGAATATGTTTCTTGCTTGTCTGCGTTCCACCCTCTTGTTTCTTGAGTTATTTTTCCGCCTTCGTCCAAAATTTCCGCCTGTCTCTTTATTTCATATTCGATGGAACGTTCCACCGCTCTGAACGAATTCAGATTTTTTATTTCTACTTTTACGCCAAATTCCTTTTTTGCAACTGGCTTCAAACTTATATTAACTTCACATCTCATATATCCTTTTTCCATATCGGCGTCTGAAATGCCAAGATATTTAACAATCAGCTGAAGTTGTTTGCAAAATTCCTTTGCCTCCTTTGATGATTTTATTTCCGGTTCCGTCACAAGTTCCATCAATGGAATTCCCGCTCTATTCAAATCTACCAGCGAATAATCAGCGCCTTTTGGATGGAGCAATTTTCCTGTGTCTTCTTCCAAATGAATTCTGGTTATTTTAATTTTTCGACCATCTATCTCCAAATAACCTTTTTTGCAAAGCGGCTGATCGTATTGCGAAATTTGATAGCCCTTCGGTAAATCGGGATAGAAATAGTTCTTGCGGTCAAATTTGGAAAATTCGGCAATTCGGCAATTTAAAGCAAGCCCCGCTTTAATCACATACTCAATGGCTTTTTTATTCGCCACCGGCAATGTTCCGGGTTGTCCCATACAAACAGGACAGACATTTTTATTCGGTTCCGTCTCATCGGGATTATTAACGCACGAGCAAAACATTTTTGAATTAGTTTTCAACTCCACATGAACTTCCATTCCAATTGTTGGTTCGTATTTAGTCATATAAACATTTAAACAACTGCTCTTAGTATATCACATTTAAATAAATAAAAAAAGAAACAGACCGATTGATCTGTTATTTATTCTATGGAACCATATAATATTCTTGGAGAAACCATAGGACTTTTTTCCACAATTATGCCCCATATTTCTGCGAAACAATCAACGCAATACCCATTCATTTGAGGCATATCTTTTCCCAGTATTGTTCCGCATCCTCCTTTACATTTATTCATTTTATTTACCTCCTTTTTGTCATCATAGCATAAAATTTCTTTTTGTAAAGAAAAAAAATGTTAAAATATTTTAACTGGTTTTATTTTGGACATAACTGTTTTAGCTATTTCATCAATTTCTAAATTATTTTCCTGTTTTATAATTTCATCAAAATTAGCTCTTGTTTCGGGATGCTTGGCAATCAAAAAACTGCAGCAATCTTGATAGGGAACAATTGAAGTTTCATAAGTGCTAATTTGTTTAGCCAAATCAATTGTTTCCTGCTTATTTATTCCAATCAAAGGAGCAAACACCGGCAAATTCGCCGCTTTGTAAATTACATTTATATTGTCAATCGTTTGCGAGGCAACTTGGCTTAAACTATCTCCCGTTATAAATCCTTTCGTGTTTTCTTTTCTGGCTATTATCTCGGATAATTTAAACATAACTCTTCTGTAAATTATCATTCTGTTTTTAACTGGAATTTTAGCGATAATTTCTTTCTGAAATTTTTCAAACGGAACAATATATAATTTTGATTTTCCCTGAAAACGGCTTAGTGTTTCAACTAATTTTTCTATTTTATCGCCACTCGCGCCGCTTGATATTGTCCTGTTCTTAAAGTGGACAAAAACGATCTTCGCGCCTCTTCTCGTCATCATAAAACTTGCCACCGGACTGTCTATTCCTCCTGAAATTAAGCTGATTAATTTTCCAGCCGTCCCAACAGGAAGCCCGCCAACTCCTTTATTTTTTTCAAAATAAATAAAACATTCCCTACTTCCTATATCCACAACGATTTCCATATCCGGATTATGAACATCAACTTTAAGATTTGTATTTTCCAAAACATACTTCCCCACTTTATAATTTATCTCCGGAGATTTCAATTCAAATTTTTTATCAGTCCTTCTCGCTTCTATTTTAAATGTTTTTACTTTATTTTTTTTCAGATACAATTTTATCACTTCAATAGTTTTTTTATTAATCACTTCAATATTTTTTTTCGCCGAAATTGCAAAACAAAAATTAGAAATCCCGGGAATATTTTTCAATATTTCTCTTGTTTTTTTAAAATCTGTTTTCTCATCTAAATCTAATATTATTTTTCCTTCTTCTTTATAAATTTTATTATATTTTATATCTTTCAAAAATTTTTTTATATTATTCATCAACACACGCTCAAAAAAGGGACGATTTCCTCCTTTTAATGCAATTTCATCATAATGAATTATAATATGAGTATACATAAAAATAGTTATAGTTGTGATTCTTAATTCTTAATAGACATTTTCTCACGGCCGTGAGAAAATGTCTATGTCTAATCACCTAATCAGGAATTTGCTTTTGGAAAATATTTATAGCCATTATAACTTCAGAATCTTTTTCTCAATATCCCCATCGGCGTTGATTCATCTGACTGTCCGAGAGGATTATCTTTTAACGCTTCAATAAGCGTCTTTTTTTCAACTCCTTTGCCGCATCCCAAAATATTTATTCCCAAATCATTGGCATCAATAATCGCCGTTTTAAATCCTATTTCTTTTTCAATATTGTTCGCGATCTTCCGCGGATTTTTCGGTCCTTTGCTTGCGTATTCGTTATAAGGAGAAATCGTATAAGGAACCGGTCCGTCTATTGTTCTCGCTCCATCGCCAGCTACCAAATAAAAAACGCCTTTGAGTTTCAACGGCTTGGTAACCGCCGCGCAAAATGACGCCAATAAAATTCTCAAGATTCCCGTTTCTTCAATCGCCAACTGCATCGTTTCCGGCATCGCTAAACCAATTCCAGATGGATTTCTATAAACGAATTTACTCAGAAAAACAGCTGCTTTAGACGGTTTAATCTCAGAAATTCTATAAGACCTTCCTTGTATTATTGCAACGATTTTCTCGCTGACAAAAAGTAAATCATCTTTTTTAAGATAAGGCAGCGCGTATTCTTTAATCAGTTCTATTAAATTATCTCCCTGTTTTATTAAGCGCGTCTTAATCGGATACCTGTAAAATTCCCCGTACTTGGTTTTAATAATTAAATTTTTGCCCGGATTGGAATTAATGTTCATCTTAATATTTTAACGATTAAGGTTGGTATGAAAGCGAAGACCTTGTTTTGAATTCTTGCTGTTTTGCAGATATTTTTTATTGTCAAATTGCTAAATTATCAAAATGATTTCCTACATTCCCGAAATTTCTCTCAATTTCCCTACTTTTTTAATCAAAACTTTTAAAACAAAATCTATGTCCTCTTTTTTTGTATCTTTTCCAAGAGTAAACCTCAAACTGCTGTGCGCCACCTCTGGAGGAATTCTCATTGCGGACAGAACATGGGACGGTTCCAAGGAAGCGGAAGAGCAAGCGGAACCAGTTGAGACGGCTATTCCTTCCTGATCAAGGAGCATCAACAAGCTTTCTCCTTCAATGCCTTTAAAACTAATATTGGCGTTATGCGGCAGGCGAAATTCTTTTGAGCCGTTAAGAAATACATTTGGAATATTTTTTAAAATTTCTTCAACTAAATAATCGCGGAGGTTTTTTATTTCTTCTATTTTTTTTCTGCGTTCCGAAACTAAAGAAATCGCTTTTCCCAGTCCGACAATTCCCGGCACATTGTGCGTCCCGGCGCGTACCTTAAACTCATGTTCTCCTCCATGTTGAATTGGCTTTATTTTCGTTCCCTGTTTTATATATAAAGCTCCAATTCCTTTAGGCCCGTAAATTTTGTGCCCCGACAGTGAAAGCAAGTCAACACCTAATTTATTTACATCGCAGTCAAGATAATTTACCGCCTGTACCGCGTCGGTGTGAAAATATATTTTTGGCAAATTACTTTTTTCCCTTTCCGAATTTATTTCTTTCAACAAATCTCCTATCTCGGCAATCGGTTCTATCGTTCCAACTTCGTTATTGGCATACATAATGGAAATTAACACAGTATTTTCTTTTACTGTCTTTTTAACATCTTCTATGCTTACAAGTCCATCCTTATCTACTTTTAAATAAGTTGCTTCAACGCCATCTTTTTCAACTGCTTGGCAAGAATTTAAAACGCAATGATGTTCAATTGATGAAGTAATTATATGCGGAATAAAACTTTGGGTTTTGGACTTTGGGTTTTGGACTTTTCCAACTATTCCTTTCACAACCAAATTATTGCTTTCCGTCGCGCCGCTCGTAAATATAATTTCTGAAGAACTGCAATTCAAAAAACCGGCAACTTGCTGTCTTGCCTTATCAACCGCTTCAAGCGCCTCTTGTCCAAAACTATGCGCGCTGGAAGGATTGCCAAATTTCTCGCTAAAATAAGGCATTATTTCATTTAACACTTCCTCATCCATCGGCGTAGTCGCCGCGTAGTCAAGGTATATTTTTTTCATAATAAATTGTTTAATGGTTTAAATATTAATTTTGCATAATAAAAGTATACCATTATAGTATACTTTTATCAAATTCTAAATTTGCGCTAATATTACTTTTTTTCCTTCTCTCCAATAATTTCATCCGCGATATTTTTCGGGACTTCCTGGTAATGGTCAAATTCCATTGTGTAATTTCCCCGCCCCTGAGTCATAGAACGCAGTTGTGTTGCGTAGCCGAACATAGAAGCAAGCGGGACAAAAGCGGTAACAACTTTTGCTTGTCCCCGTTCCCCCATATTTTCAATCTGCCCGCGCTTGGAGCTTAAATCGCCGACGACATCGCCCATAAATTGTTCCGGTGTTGTCGCTTCCACTTTCATAATCGGCTCTAGTAAAACGGGTTGAGCTTTTTTAAACGCATCCTGAAAAGCGAGAGATCCAGCGATTTTGAAAGCGGCTTCAGATGAGTCAACTTCATGGTATGATCCATCATAAAGCGTAACTTGCACATCAACAACTGGATAGCCGGCAATAACTCCTTTACTGACTGCCTCTTCAATTCCTTTTTGCGTCGGCTTGATATATTCCTGCGGAACCACACCGCCTTTAATTTCATCAACAAATTCAAATCCCTTGCCGCGTTCCAGCGGTTCAACACGAAGCCAAACATGCCCATATTGTCCGCGTCCGCCCGACTGGCGAATATATTTCCCTTCCGCTTTAGCGGTATCTTTAATCGTTTCTCTGTACGCGACGCGCGGCCTTCCGATGTTCGCTTCCACTTTCATCTCGCGCATCATTCTGTCAATCAAAACTTCCAGATGCAATTCTCCCATCCCCGAGATAATCGTCTGCCCGGTTTCCTCGTCGGTTCTGACCTGAAAAGTCGGATCTTCGTCAGAAAGTTTCTTAAGCGCGATCCCCATTTTTTCCTGATCCGCTTTTGTCTTTGGCTCAACGGCAATGGAAATGACCGGTTCTGGAAAAGTAATCTGCTCAAGCACAATTAAACTTTTTTCATCACACAAAGTATTTCCCGTCGTAGTATTTTTTAAACCGACAGTTGCCGCAATATCTCCCGCGCGGACTTCGTCAACTTCTTCGCGACGATTAGCATGCATCCTTAGAATTCTTCCAATTCTTTCCTTTTCTCCGTTTGTTGAATTTACAACATACGATCCCGCTTTTAGCGCTCCCGAGTAAACCCTGAAAAATGCCAGCTGCCCGACAAACGGATCAGTTGTTACTTTAAACACTAAAATCGCCAATGACTCGTTGTCATCAGCTTTTTTCTCAATCTCTTCTTTTGTTTTTGGATCAATTCCTTTTACCGGAGGAATTTCAATCGGCGAAGGCAGATATTCAACAACGGCATCAAGAACAAGCTGAACGCCTTTGTTTTTCAAAGCCGTTCCGATCAAGACGGGAAAAATCTTGTTTTCTATAGTCGCTTTTCTAATTCCTTTTTTCAATTCTTCTTCGTTTATTTCTTCGCTCGCCAAATATTTTTCCATTAACTCGTCATCATGTTCAACCACTTTCTCCACCATCTCGCTTCGCCAATCATCAACTTTTTCCTTCATATTTTCTGGTATTTCTTTTTCCACAACTTTTTCTCCTTGAGCTCCTTCAAAATAATATGCTTTTCTGCTTACCAAATCTACTACTCCTTCAAAATTTTCTTCCGCGCCGATCGGCAGCTGAATGGCAACAGCGTTTTTATTAAGCCGTTCTATAATAGAATCAAAACTTTTATAAAAGTCCGCTCCCATTCTATCCATTTTGTTTATAAAACAGATCCTTGGAACACTATATTTATCCGCTTGATGCCAAACGGTTTCACTCTGTGATTCAACGCCGGCGACACCGTCAAAAACAACGACTCCACCATCAAGGACTCGCAAGCTTCTTTCCACTTCCGCCGTAAAATCAACATGTCCGGGAGTGTCAATAATGTTTATTTGATGATCTTTCCAAGCGCAAGTAGTCGCCGCGGATGTGATTGTTATCCCCCTTTCCCGCTCTTGTTCCATCCAGTCCATTATTGCTTCCCCTTCATGGACTTCGCCGATTTTATGGCTAATTCCCGTATAAAACAAAATTCGCTCGGTAACTGTCGTCTTTCCGGCGTCTATATGCGCAATAATTCCAATATTGCGAAATTTATCAATTGAGTATTGTCTGGGCATAAGTTTTTTAGTTAATTATTTATTATTTTCTCAATGCCAGGTTTTATTGAGTGTTAAATTTTTTATTGCTTTTTCTTAAAAATAAAATTATTTGAAAAACAGCTTAAGCGCTTCACTGGCAATAATAACATCTTACCATAAATCGCCCTTCTGTCAACATGCCGTTCACAAAATCCTGATAAAAGTCGGAAAAATTGCTCCGTTTTTTAACGCCCTGACTTTCTCAAGACTTCATTACTTTTTTGCTTCTAAATTCACTCTTGACAAAATGCCATTAGCGAATTTTTATTTTATTTCAACACCGCCTTGATTCTTCTCACTCCCGCGCTGGAGGACTGCTCTTTTTTGATTTTAAATCTGCCTAATTCGGAAGTGTTTTTTACATGCGGACCGCCGCAAATTTCCACGCTAAAAATATTATCGTCTTCCCCAATTGTATAAACTTTCACTTTCTCGCCATACTTTTCCTCAAACACCCCCATTGCGCCAAGCTGTTTTGCTTTCTCTAAACTCATCTCCTCGCAAATTACCGGGAGTTTTTTTTGAATCTGCTCGTTTACTAAATCTTCCACTTTCTGTTTTTCTTCGGTGGTTAATTTATCCGGATGGGAAAAATCAAATCTCAATCTTTCGGCGTTGATATTAGATCCTTTTTGATATACATGATCGCCCAAAACTCGTCTTAAAGATTCCAGAAGCAAATGCGCCGCCGTATGCAGTTTAACCGTTTCTTCTTTCGCGTCCGCCAATCCGCCCTTAAATTTTCCCGCCGCGGCAGCGCGCGAAAGTTCTTGGTGTTTTTTAAATTCTTCTTTGAATTCTTCTTCATCAACAAATAATGCTTTCTTTGCCAATTCCTCTTGAATCATTTCTAATGGAAAACCAAATGTTTGGAAAATATAAAAAGCTTTCTTGGCATCAACTCTATTAAGGACTTTTATTTTTTTTCCGGCTCCTATTCTCTGCGCCCTGCCTATCAGCCCTAATTTTTCTAATTCTCTCAATCCCTTCTCTAATGTCTTTTCAAACTTCTCCTCTTCTTTCTTAATCTCCTCTAAAATTTTACTTCTATTCAATTCCAATTCCGGATAAAATTCTTTATAAATATTTATCACGGCTTCCGCCAACGGCAGTAAAAAGCCGTTTGGCATTTTTAGTAAATTGCCATGCCTAATTGCCCGCCTTAACAATCTCCTTAAAATATATCCCCTTTCCAAATTAGACGGAACAACTCCGTCTGAAATTATAAAAACGGAAGTCCTGATATGATCAGCGATAATTTTGCAATTTGTGGAAATCAGCTCCCTCTCCTCCCGAGAGAGGATTGGGGTGAGAATTCTGATTTTCGCGATAATCGGCTTCAGCACATCCGTTTCGTAAACATTGTCAAACCCGTTCAAAATCGCCAATGTTCTCTCCATTCCCATCCCCGTGTCAACATTTTTCTGCATTAGCGGCGCATATTCATACTTTCTGTTATTTTGAATTTGGAATTTGGAATTTGGAATTTGGAATTTATTTTTATTGTATTCCATAAAAACATTATTCCAAATCTCCACATATCTCCCACATTTACATCCTGGCTTGCAATCGCTTTCATTCGGACATTCTTCAAAATTTACCGGTTTTTCTAAATCAATAAAAATTTCCGTATCTGGTCCGCACGGTCCCGTTTCTCCCGCAGGACCCCACCAATTATCTTTCTTTGGAAGCGGAAAAATTCTCGCGGTCTTGTTATTCTTTTTTTGTTTATCATAAACTTCGGCAGAAACTCCTGAATTCTCAAAACATTCTTGCCAAATTTTTATAGATTCATTATCGCGCGGAGCGTTCTCGTCTCCTTCAAAAACCGTAACTTTTATTTTTTCCGGAGAAATTCCCAGCCATTTCTTGTCCGTCAAAAACTCCCAACTCCATTTAATGGACTCACTTTTAAAATAATCCCCCAACGACCAATTGCCTAGCATTTCAAAAAAAGTGTTGTGCGTGCTGTCTCCGACATCGTCTATATCCACTGTTCTAACGCATTTTTGGACATTAACCAACCGCTTTCCAGCGGGGTGTTTTTCGCCCATTAGGTACGGCACCAGCGGATGCATCCCAGCAGTTGTAAAAAGCGTAGTCGGATCACCCTCCGGCACCAGCGAAGCCGAAGAAATCTCCCGATGCCCTTTTTCTTTGAAAAATTCTATATATTTTCTGCGTAGTTCTTTTGAAGTCATAAATCGGTATTTAGTATTTAGGGTCTGCTGATTTTCTTCAATTATCCCTTCCCTTCCCCTCCCTCCTGATAAGAGGGGGGTTGGGAGGGGTTGGGGAAGCGGGACTTACATATTTAATCCCATTTTCCCCTTCCTTGCAAAGGAAGGAGTTGGAAATAGTTGTTATAATTTTTAATTTCAAATTTTTAGCTTTTCTCTTTTTTTGAAATTAAAAATTAGAAATTCTATAAATTATGCGTTTGCTGTCATTCCGACCGAGCGACAATAGGAGCGAGTGGAGGAATCTGTAAACGCAAGAATTTGCTTTTAATAGAAATACTTTAAAATAAGCGCTTTATCCACTCACCCCGTTCCAAGTGTTAGATAAAAGATCTATAAGTATAGAGATAATTGTAAAAACTTGGAACGAGGCTCACAGATCCCTCGGCTCCGCTTTTTGTCGCTAACGCTCTAAAGCTCTGCTCGGGATGACAAACTCAAACGCGTAATTCCTAAAGTAATTAAAAATTATAAAATTAGAAATTAGAAATTAAATTTATCTCTTTTTATAAAAAATAGATGAAAATCAGCAGACCATAGATATTAAATACTCACAATATAAGTATATCCCAATAAAATAAAAAAATAAAGGCGTTGCCTTTACCAGTATCCTGATATTCCAACATCCGCTACATGGCATGTCGCCTTTCTTCCAATGCTTTCAAACATATGGCTTCTTTTTTCTCCTGTCTCGCCAAACTCCATTTCAAAAGAGGAGGGGTAACCAAAGTTGTCAGAATAACCATAATAATAATCGCTCCGAAAATTGAGTCGTTAATAACGCCAAGCTCTTTTCCAACTCCCGCGAAGATTAAGCCGACCTCTCCTCTGGAAATCATTCCTATTCCGACTGTCAGCTTGCTTACCTGTTTACATCTTACTCCTATCCCGCACAATTGCTTTCCAATAATTGAAGCGACTGTTATACCAAGAGCGATTAAAATAATTTTGGGATCAAGAAAAACGCTAAGTTTGACTTGAATTCCCATTAAGACAAAAAAGATAGGGACAAAAATACAATAGAGCGGTTTAACTAAAACTTCAATATGATGTTCTCTTTCGTTTTTAAAATGAACATCGTCAAGCACCAACCCTGCCGCGAAAGCTCCAACGATTGTCGCCAGTCCGACCAAATCGGCAATATAGGACATTAAAAACAAAAAAAGGAACGCTGTTACAATCTTCATTCCTTCCACTTTCATTTTTGAAACCCATTTCCCAATTTTTGGAGAAATCCAGAGACCAAGTATAATTGAACCGAATAAAAAAATAATTGCTGTTGCGCTAATATACACAACTGAACTGGCGCTTACTGTTCCAGAAATAACAATTCCGCTCACAACCGAAAGAATAATCAAACCCAAGACATCATCAATAACCGCCGCTCCAAGAATAACTTTTGCGTCTGGGATTGATAATTTATTAAGATCTTTTAAGACCCTTGCGGTAATGCCAACGGAAGTCGCTGTTAATGTCGCTCCTACAAATAGATGCGTGTTAAACCCCGCCCCAGGAATTATCCAACTGCTTATGAAATATCCGAGAATCATCGGCGCGGCAACTCCAATTATCGCAACTAAAAATGATGAAATTCCTACTTTCATCATATCTTTTATATTTGACTCTAGCCCAACCTGAAACAGCAGAATCATAACGCCAAGACGCGCCATAATGTCAATTGATTCTAATTGAAACAAACGATCAAAACTATACGCTCCGCCTGTAAACAAAACAATATTCCCAATCAGTATCCCGAAAACAAGCTCTCCTAAAACAGCCGGCTGGTTTATTTTTTCAAAAAGCTCACCGCCTAATTTGGCTGCCAATAAAATAATGATTAAACCAAATAAGACGATGGAGATAGGATCAGAATGAGTAACATCTTGCGCAACATTTTCGCTTCCTGAACTCGCAAAAGAAAACAATGGGACCGCTGCTATCGCGAAAAGCAAAATAAGCGATAAAAATTTTCTCATTTTTCTGTTTTAATATTTCAATTTAATATTTTTGCAATAAATTACATCATATCATTTTTTTACGGCTTGTCAAGGGTTTTAATTTTTTGTTCGGAAAATAAAAAACGGACAAGTTCGCCCGTATTAGTTTTCCTAAATTTATTCTTCTCCTTTCAAAGTTTTTATTTCTCTTTCAAGTTTCAGGATTCTCCTTGCAAGAACATCTAACACCGTTTTTGTTGAAGAATCAAGATCTTTTTTATTAAATCTTGCTTCAACTTTTTCTTCTTTTACTATTCTATATAGAGACTCGCCATCTAAATAAATCATTCTAATACCTCCTAATTAAAACTTTAACACAACAATATTTAGAATGTCAAATAGTGCGCGCCATCCTGTTTTAAGTTTTAATTTGTAAGTTAAGTTATAACTCCTCCGCCTAAAACTTCATCACCCCTATAAAATACAACTGACTGCCCCGACATAATGGCGCGTCGCGGTTTTGAAAATTTTACCGTATATTTGTTATCAACTTTATTAATAATCGCCGAACATTCATCCATTCTGTATCTCGTTTTCGCTTTCACTTTAAGAGGCAATCTCGGAATGCTCCCGGAAATCCAATTTACTTTTTTCGCGATTAATTTTTTTGAAAATAAATTTTTGTCATTTTTATTATCGCTTACTACAAGCTGGTTCTTTTTGCGGTTTATTCCAATTACATAATAAGGTCCCGTTCCGCCAACGCCGATGTCCCTTCTTTGCCCGATTGTGTAAAGAGGCAGCCCTTTGTGTTTTCCCAAAATATTGCCGTTTTCATCAACTATATCGCCTGATTTTAGTTTTAAATATTTCTTTAAAAAATCGCCGTAATGTTTGCTCGTTATAAAACAAATTTCCTGGCTCTCGTTTCTTTCTAAAATCGGCAAGCGGTAATATTCCGCCATTTTTCTTGCTTCTTCTTTGGTATATTCCCCCAAAGGAAACAAACACCGCTTTAATTTTCTTTGAGTTAAATTATATAAAAAATATGATTGATCTTTGTTTTTGTCTTTTGCCTTTAATAATTTAAATATTGGATATTGGATATTGGATATTGGATATTTTTGCTCTAAGCGGACATAATGACCTGTCGCCACAAAATCAGCTCCTATCTCCAAAACTTTATCCAATAGAATTCCAAACTTAATTTCCCGGTTGCATGCCACGCACGGATTCGGCGTTCGTCCATTTTTGTATTCGGAGACAAAATAGTCAATTACTTTCTTTTTAAATTCCTTACTCAAATCCAAAACGCGAAACTTTATTTTTAATTTATCCGCCACCGCCCGCGCGCTCCTCTCGGATTCTTCATCTCCCTCAACCCCCAACCTCATAAAAACACCTTCCACTTCATACCCTTCCTCCTTCAACAAAATCGCCCCCACCGACGAATCCACTCCGCCGGACATCGCCATCATTGCTTTTTTATTGGCTATTGACATAGTAAATTTTTATGATAGGTTTTTATTGTCCGTTAAAGCTTTATATTAAGGAGATAAAGAATATGAATGAAATGGCAGAAGGGCATCCCAACTATGAACATAAAACAGAGATAAACGAACAAGAGAATGCAATCCAAATTCTTAAAGAGACAGCAGAGAAATTTCGATTACTATACGCTGAAGATCGTCTTGCTCTGGCGGGAAAGGATGTCGAAGAGTACAAAACAAAGCTGAAAGAAAGAGCATAACTTTTAGTTGACTTGCCGAATCGTTTAGCGCCTGCGCTTGAAAATATGGAAGCGGAGACTCAACAAGAGATATTACGAGAAGTAACATTTTTTGCTGTGATAGCAGAAAAAATGCTGACTGAAAATGTGCTGGGGTTATGTGTGCTGCTGACACACAAAGGACAAAAAAGGGAAGAAAAGAATGATCTGGAAAAATTAGTTGAGTATGTCAAAGAAAAAAGAGTATAACAGCGCTCTCTAAATAGCTGTCTTTTTTTATTTGAAAAATAATCGGAGTGTAGAACGAGCGATAGCGAAGTTCTATCGTTTGAACCGCGAATAGTCAAACTCCGCTTCGCTCGTTTGACACTCCGAGTTTATAATCAATTTATAATCATTCATAAAACTTCCTCAACACTTTATCTTTCTTAAATCTCTTAACATTCCTCTTTACTTGCTCATAAAACTCTGGATAATGAATTCTATTTATCCAACGGAATTTATAAAACTGCCGATAAGGCGGTTTTTGATGATGGGCGAGTTCGTGAGCGATGACGGCGAGAATGCTGGAATATTTTTTCGGCTTTTTTAGTTTTTGCGTATAAACATCAACGACCACTAATTTTGATTTCAAGTTAGTGTAACCAAGTTTGTAATTCTTCACATACCCATCGCCCTTCCTAATCACCTTCGGCTTAAAAGTAAAACCCTTGAGTTTCAAAACCCGACAGGCCTCTTTGAAAATATGTTCGCAGTTTTGCTCGTGGTTAGTAGTATTCATTATAAAATAATTAGTGTTCGTCTGCGCTTTAGTCAGTGTTCTTCTGTATTGAATTTTAATAGCACACAGATAAACACAGAATAAAGCGCAGATAAACACAGATTCTTAATTTTTTAATTTCTATTTTATTAACACCAAATCCAACACTTCATCCACATTCTCTACAAATTTAAACTTCAACGCTTTTTTCACTTCCGCCGGAACTTCTTCCAGATCCTTCTTATTATCCTTCGGCAGAATAACCGTTTCCACGCCTCCTTTATGGGCAGCAATGACTTTTTCTTTTACTCCGCCGATTTCAAGAACTTTTCCGCGGAGGGTGATTTCGCCGGTCATAGCGATTTCTTGCCGAACTCTTTTTTTAGTCAAGGCGGAAACGAGCGCCACCGCCATTGCCACACCCGCCGAGGGTCCGTCTTTGGGAATTGCTCCCATAGGAACATGCAGATGAACATCGCACGCTTTGTAAAAATCCTTCTTGATTTTCAACTTTGCCGCCCGCGAGCGAAGATACGAAAAAGCCGCCTGGGCCGATTCTTTCATTATCTCTCCTAATTGTCCCGTTAAGTTCAAGCTGCCCTTTCCCGAAAAACAGGAGGCCTCAATGGAAAGAATTTCCCCGCCTACAGAAGTCCAAGCCAGCCCGGTCGCCACTCCGACAACATCTTCCACTTCTCTCATCGTCCGCAGGAATTTTTCAGGACCGAGATAATCCCGCAAGTTGCTTTTATTTATTTTTATTTTCTTTACCTTCTTCTCAACCGTTTGTTTCGCCACTTTGCGGGTAATTTTCGCGATCTGGCGTTCCAATCCTCTCACTCCCGCTTCTCTGGTGTACTTGCTGATGATAATTTTTAAGACCTCGTCCGAGATAGCGAGCCAGCCGTTTTTTATGCCGTGCTCTTTGAAAACTTTGGGGATTAAGAATTTTTGGGCAATATTGAACTTCTCATCTTCAGTGTAACTGACAAAATCAATAATCTCCATTCGGTCGCGCAAAGCGGAAGGGATAGTGTCCAAAATATTAGCGGTGGTGATAAACATCACATCAGAAAGATCAAAAGGAACTTCTATATAGTGGTCAACAAAAGAATTATTTTGTTTGGGATCAAGCGCTTCCAGCAAAGCCGCCGAGGGATCGCCTCGATAATCGGCGCCGATTTTGTCAATCTCGTCCAGCATAAAAACCGGATTTTTGGTTTCCGCTTTTTTGATTCCTTGAATAATCCGGCCAGGCAAAGCCCCGACATAAGTTCGGCGATGCCCTCTAATTTCCGCTTCGTCCCTGATACCGCCTAAGGAAGCTCTGACAAATTTTCTGTTGAGCGCCTCGGCGATTGATTTTCCGATAGAGGTTTTTCCGACTCCCGGCGGACCGACAAAACACAAAATCGGCCCCTTGATTTTTCCAACTAATTGCTGAACCGCCAGAAATTCCAAAACTCTTTCTTTGACTTTATCAAGTCCATAATGGTCCTTTTCTAAAATCTTCTTGGCTTTTTTGATATTGATCCGACTCTTTGATTTTTTGTTCCACGGGATCTCTAAGAGCCACTCTAGATAAGTTCTGATATAAGACGATTCGGGCGCGTATTCGGACATCTTTTTTAACCGATTCAATTCTTTAGCCGCCTGCTTTTCCGCCTCCGACGACATTTTTGCCGCGGCAATTTTCTTTTTGATCTCCCCTATTTCTCCCCCTTCTTTGTCCATTCCCAGTTCCTTTTCAATAGTTTTTAACTGTTCCTTTAAAATTATTTCTCTCTGCGCTTTACCTAAGGATTCCTGCGTTTTGTCCATTAAACTTTTTTCCATCTTCCAGATTTTCATCTCTTCCACCAATAGGTTATCCAGCTTCGCTAGCCGCTTTTCGGTATCGCTAATTTCCAGAAGTTCTTGCTTGTCTTTGGTTTTGAAATCCATCCCCGCTGTGATGATGTCAATAAATTGATTCGGACTGACGCCCTTGCCCAGCATCTGAATAATCACCTCAAAAGAAATCGGCTTTCCTAGAGAAATTCCTTTTTTAAGATGCTCAATCACCACCCTCCTCATCGCCTCCACTCTTAGCGAATCCCCTTCAACAGGAACAACTTTTCTGGCACTGATTAAATAAAACGGTTTCTTCTGGATAAAGTTTGTTATTTCCACCCTCTCAATTCCTTCCACAATCACCTTAATCGTTCCGTCCGGCATTTTTATCATCTGTTTAACTTCGCAAACTGTTCCCACACGATATAAATTATTGGAGTTCAAATCGCCAGCAATTTTTTTTTGGCAGACAAAAGCTACCTGCCGTCGGGGAGAAATATTATCTATTGCCATCACCGATTCCCTTCGGGCGATGGAAAGAGAAACAATTTCATACGGAAAAATCACCGTTTCTTTCAGCGGAATTAGAGGAATCGTTTCTGTTTTAATAATGCTGTTTTTTTGATTCATATTCTACATTAATAGGACTTACGCGTTTGCTGTCATTCTTGACTAAAGATAACAGGCCTGAACTTGTTTCAGAATCTTTGTTACTTTAGGTTTAGTTTATATTTAATTCAATACGCTTTTGTCATTCCGAAATGAGCGATAGCGATTGAGGAATCCCTTGAATAATAATGTAAAAAGCGATAATGCAATTTAAGGGATCTCTCAGTCGTATCTCCTCTGAGATGGCAGAAAACAGTGAATTTATTTTTTATAACGCTGGAGATTATATTGCGCGCATTTCAAATGAAGGCAAACAAACGCTTATTCGCCTTTGTTTGAAATACTTATTGTGTTTTCAATTTAGCAAAAACATTTGATGTTTTATAGATTTGATTAGTGGTAATAGGGGATGGATTCTGAAACAGGCCTGTGCTGAATTTAGTTCAGTATTCAGAATGACAGAAAGTAAGGAAGTTCCAAATTAAACCTTAATCTCCAAAATACCACTCCAGCACCTCTTTTGCCACTGGCACCGCAGCGACATGCCCTTTCCCGCCTCCTTCAATTATAACCGCCAAAGCAATTTCTGGATCATCGTAAGGAGCGTAAACCGTGTACCAGGCATGCGTTTTTTTATTTCTTGCGTATTGCGCCGTTCCCGTTTTTCCCGCCGCTTCAACAGGAAGATTGGCAAGAGCTCTTCCCGAACCGGAGACAACATTTTCCCTCATTCCTTTTTGAATCCATTTTATATTTTCTAAATCTATAAAATTTTCCCTGATTATTTTCGGCTCAATATCTTCAATAATATTACCATCTAAATCAATTATTTTATCAACCACTTGCGGTTGAAACAATTTTCCTCCATTGGCGATAGCCGCCGTGTAAGCGACAATTTGAAGAGGCGTCGCTAAAATATCTCCCTGTCCAATGGAAACATGATAGGTATCTCCTATATACCACTTCTCGTTTTTGACATTTTTTTTCCATTCTTTGTCGGGAACAAGTCCTTTGCTCTCCTCAGGAATATCAATTCCAAGCGGCTCTCCAAAACCAAAAAGATTCGCGTACTTTTTTATTCTATCTATTCCAAGTCCTTCTATCCCGCCATATCCGCCGCCAACTGTATAGAAATAAACATTGCAGGACTGCGCTATCGCTTTTACCAAATTAATCGGTCCGTGCGCTTTCCAGTCCGGATATCTGTAAGATCCAACATATATTGCCTCGTAACCGATTATAATCTTGTTCGGAGATATTATTTTTTCCTGAAGCGCCGCCGCTCCAATTAGCGGCTTGATTGTTGATCCGGGCGGATACTCTCCGGAAACAGCTTTATTGACAAACGGCTTCGTTTTGTCATTTACTAATTTATTATAATCATCATTGCTTATTCCGCTCGCAAAAAGATTATTATCATACGACGGAAAACTAATTAGCGCGAGAACAGCGCCGTTTTTAGGATTAAGAGCAACAGCCGCCGCTCCATTGCCTGTTTCCAGTTTTTCCACCATTTTTTCAAGTTTCTCATAAATTTTTTTTTGCAATTCCGAATCAATGTTCAAAACAAGGTTATTTCCCGGTTCATAATCCTCCTTCTCTATAATTTTAATCTTTTTCCCAAAAGAATCAACTTCAATCTCCTGTTTCCCGTATTTTCCCCTGAGCTGTTTTTCGTAAACCAATTCCAAACCGCTTTTTCCTATTATGTCATTAAGCAAATAGTCAGGATGATTTTTAAGTTCGCCTTCGCTTATCCTGCCATTATATCCGATAATATTGGAAAAATAGTTGCCGTCAATATAATTTCTAATGGAGCTTTTTTCAAGCTCAACTCCGTCAATATTTTTTATTTTTTCTTCAATAATTAACGCGTCTTCTTTGTTAATATTTTCCAAAATTAAAAACGGCTGGTATGAAGTCGAATCCGCTTTTTCAATCTTCCCGTTAAGAACATTTTCGCTAACGCCAACTATTTCAGACAAATTAGCAATTTTTTCATTTGTATTATTCCTTTCTTTAAAAAAATCATACGGGATTATTGCCAAATCAAAAACCGGCACATTAAAAACAATTTGGTTAAAATTCTTGTCGTAAATTATTCCTCTCGGAGATTTCACGGCTGCGATTCTCGTGTAATTCCTTTCTGAAATTTTCGCGTAATAATCTCCTTTTATCACCTGCAAATACGCCGCTTGCAAAAAAAGCAAAAATAAGACAGCAAAAAATATTCTTTTTGTTATCTTTATATTTTTGTCATCAATCAGATATTCAATTTTACTCGTTTCTTCTCGCGCCGGACCTGCAAAAATTTCTTCAAGTTCCGTCACATTGCTATTTTTTCTGTTTATAAAGTATTTAGCTTTCATTTTTATTTCTAAAATCAAATATTGAAATTCCTATGCCAGACGCGAACGGATAAATTAAAACCGTCGCGTAAATTATCTCAAACACAATGACAATAGCCAATCTGTTTAAATCAGCCAAACCGCGACTATTTAAAATCTGCTGAAAGTTGCCTAAATTTATTAAGATAAAATATAAAATATTGTAAACAGCAACTCCAAGAAAAGAAATTAAAAATAAATTTAAAGAAAATAATTCTTTTAAAAAATAATGGCTTAGATACGATGAAATAAAAACCGCCGCAAGAATGCCGATGATAATAGGCCCGAAATAAATATCGGAAAATATATCCAATACAAAAGCGCAAAAAAACGAGATGTAAAATATCCCAGACGATTTATACAGAAACGAAGCCGCTATTAATAATATCAAAAGCAAATTAGGAACAATTGAATTAGAAAATAATTGTGGAATAAAAGTGGTTTGCAAAAACAGAATTAAAAGCAGAAACGGCAAGAATATATAATTGTTTATATTTCTATTGACCATAATTTTTCACGACAAAAACTTCTTCAATTCTATTAAAATTAACAAACAAATCCAAATCTGCTTGTTTAAAAATTTTATTCGCCGACTCTTCTATATTTGAAATTTTTCCTATGATTAATCCTTTTGGCATCCCGCTTTCCAAACCGGAAGTAATAACCAAGTCGCCGATTATAAGCTCTTCGTTTTGATTGATCATTTCCAGTTTCACTCCTGTCGCGTATTTTCCCTTAACAACCCCGTTCGCGCGCGTCGTTTGCGCTATGGAATTTACAGAACTGTCAGAACTTGTAATGAGCATAATTTTTGCGGAATTATCAAACACTTCTACAACTTTTCCAATTAGTATGCCGCCGGAAACTGTAACAGCTTGATTTTCTTTTATCCCGTCCTTCGCGCCTAAATCAACAATAATATGTTTTCCATAGTTGTTTGGATCTCTTCCGATTACTTTTCCCATTTGCCAATCAAGGCATAACCCATCTAAGCACATCTCATCTGAAAAGCCAAGCTGTCGCTTTAAAATTTTATTCTCTCTTTCAACTTCTTTAAGTTTTGAAATTTCATAAGTTAATTTCAAGTTTTCTTTTTTTAACGCCGCGTTTTTATTTTTAAACTTGCTAATATTTTCAATCATATAAAAAAAATCACTGGCGCTGTTTGAATATATTTGAAATATTTTCTGCGCGGGAACCATTGTGTAAAGCATGGTGTTTTTTACGCGATTTAAATATCCAAAACTGTTTAAAAAAATTAGCAGCGCGGAAACTACTAACAAAAAAACAAACGCCGATATTTTTGAACCAATTTCTCTTTTCATCCAAACATTTAAACATTTAAACATTTAAACAAAATGTTAAAAACTATTATGTTTATATGTTTATATGTTTATATGAATTTTATCGTGGCGCTTTTTCGTCTTCCATGGAAACTAGCACCTCTTTTAATTTTTTAACATCTTCCAACACAATTCCCGCGCCGCGAGCAACGGCCGTTAGAGGATCATCGGCGATTTTTACAGGCATTTTTGCCTGTTCGCTTATTAATTTATCCAGTCCACGCAACAGCGCTCCGCCGCCCACTAAAATTATTCCTTTGTTCATTATATCGGCAACAAGTTCGGGCGGCGTTTCTTCTACAGTAGCTTTAATATTATCAACCAAAACTTTTACTGACCGCGATAAAGCTTTTCTTACTTGTTCATCGTTTATCGTAACTTCCTTCGGCAAACCCGTTACCAAATCTCTGCCACGCATTTTTGTTCTCATCATTTCTTTGAGAGGATAAGCCGACCCGATTGATATTTTGATTTCCTCAGCGGTTTTTTCGCCAAGAAGTAAATTAAATTCATCTCTTGAAAATTGCACCACATTCTCGTTAAGTTCATCTCCAGCGATTCTCAAACTTCTGCTGGCGACGATTCCGCCCAAAGAAATAACCGCCACTTCGGTTGTTCCGCCGCCGATATCAACAATCATATTTCCAGCAGCCTCTTGCACCGGCAAACGCACTCCGATTGCCGCCGCCATTGGCTCTTCAATCAGATACGCTTCCCTCGCCCCAGCGCTGACTGCCGCGTCTATCACCGCTTTTTTCTCAACCTCGGTAACGCCGGATGGAACACCAACCACGACTCTCGGACGGGGTAAAAGAGCAAACGATGTTTTATGGACTTTTTCTATGAAATATTTAAGCATTTGTTCCGTCACTTCAAAATCGGAAATGACCCCATCAACAAGCGGACGCGTCGCAATAATATGCGACGGCGTTTTTCCGACCATTTTTTTCGCTTCTTTTCCAATCGCGAGAATTTGTCCTGTTTTTTTGTTGACAGCGACAACCGACGGCTCATTGATAATAATACCTTTGCCTTTCACATAGACAAGAGTATTCGCCGTCCCAAGATCTATTCCAATGTCATGACTGAGATAGCCAAAGAGTTTGTTTAGCATAAGAATGAATTATATTGAACAAGATACAAGAATACAAGATACAATAACCAAAAAAATTCCAATAATCAATAATCAAATTCCAAGCAATTTGATTATTGGAATTTGATGTTTGATTATTTTTTGATGTTTGTATCTTGTATCCTTGTATCTTATTTAAAATATTTTTTAATACAACCAGCTATTTTACTAATTTCAACCATCTCAAACCCATCTTCACTCCTTCTCTTTATCTCAACGCTATTCTTGCCCATCGTCTTCTCGCTAATTACAATTCTGAGAGGTATTCCGATTAAATCCGCGTCTTTGAGTTTGACTCCGGCTGATTCATCGCGATCATCATATAGTACTTCAATTTTTTCTTTTTGTAAAGAATTGCATATCTTTTCGGCTTCTTTTTTAACTCTATCGTTTTTACCTAAATAAACTAAATGAACTTGATATGGCGCGATCGCTTTCGGCCAGATGATGCCATTTTGATCGTTGAATATTTCTACAATCGTTCCCATCAGCCGGGTCGGACCCAACCCATAACAACCCATTAAAATAGGTTTTTCTTTTCCGTCTTTATCCAGATATTTAAAATCAAATGATCGGCTAAATCTGTCTTTTAACTTGAAAATATTCCCCGTTTCAATCGCTTTTTCTTTTCTTAATTTTTTATTCTGGCACTCGGGACATTCTGGCTGATTATCTTTTACTATTTCTTCATTTACAGCCACGCCGCATTTATCACAAATATAAATTGTGTCTTCTCCGGCAGAAGCGACTGTTTGAAATTCGTGAGAATACTTGCTAAAATCACCTCCAGAAGCGTAGGTTAGATAAGTCTTATTTTTAATATCCACTCTTTCTAAAATTTTAAAGTAGGCGTTTTTGACAATTTCATAATATTCATTCAGATCCTCTTCGCTGGTATGAAAAGAATACAAATCCTTCATTGAAAACTCTCGGCCTCTTAATATTCCCGATTTCGCCCGCGGCTCGTTTCTGAATTTTGTTTGGATTTGGTACAAATAAAAAGGGAAATCTTTGTACGACCTAACATATTTTTTCGCCAGCGGCGTGACCACCTCTTCATGCGTCCAGCCCAGCCCGTATTCTTTGTTATAAGAAGTTTTTATTTTCATCATTACATCAATATCCCACCTTCCAGTCGCTTCCCAGTCTTTTTTATTTTGCAGCGCCGGCATCAAAACTTCCTGCCCGCCAATGGCGTTCATTTCTTCGCGGATAATATTTTCTATTTTTCTTAACACTCGCAACCCTAACGGCAAATAAGTATAAACCCCTGCCATTGTTTTATCCACAAAACCGCCCCTAATTAAAAGCTGGGCGTTCTTGCTCAATTCATCCTTCGGAGCTTCCCGAATTGTTTTTCCAAAAAGTTTTGATTGAAGCATAAGGATTTACCCCGTTCCAAGTTTTTGTGTTACATCATCTGTAACATTAGAACTTATGCATTTCCTGTCATTCCCGCGCAGGCGGGAATCTACTGCTACGATTTACTTTATAAAAAAGCCGAGCGATGAATGGTAAAAATAAATTGTAATAGTGGATTCCTGCCTTCGCAGGAATGACATTTATAGAAAGTGCATATAGATGAGGTTGACAGATTATTAATTATATGATAGAGTACGAGGTCTTGGTTTTGCTTTAATAACATTTAAGGTGAAACCAAGCGGTATACAATATAAGGAGGACGGACAACGTGAAAGAGGATTTATTATTAACTGAAAAAGGATATCTTCTCGCCAGAGAAATAATTCGCTATCTCAAAATGGAATTTGGAGAGAAGGAAATAGCTGTAGTTAAACGAGTAAAGATAGAAGAATTCATCGGAAAAAAGCTTGATCCGAGAACAATGAGTAATCTATTCCAGACCTTCAAAACAATATTTGGAATAAAAGTTACAAGCGAGATGACTTGTGAAAATGACGAGCAACTTACTTTTGTTTGTATTAAACCAGATGCAAAAAGATTTTTAGAACTACAAGAACTACGGGAAAAAAGAAATGCTGCTCCGATAATAGTTGCTTAGAGGTTGATAGAAATAGAAAAGGAAAGTTTAACTTAAAGGAGTTCAAGTTAAACTTTTAACCAATTTGGATGCGATTTAATAAGTTGTATCCTTCTTTTTTTATTTTCAAACCCGGACTGACACACGAAGCGATAGCGGAGTGTGAAACTTTCAGCTCCACGGGTCTCAAACAGACTCGGAGCTAAAGCTCCAGAACCCTCAACTAAAGCTGGGTAGAAAAATATCTTTACCTTTGTTTAAATATTTATATGTTAAAATGTTAAAATGATTTCACCCCAACAATCCCATCACCTTCCCCCATAAATCAAATTTCGCGATATCCTTGAAAGTTATCACCACCATCAAAAGCATCAGAAGCGCGAAACCGATATTATTAACCTTCGCTTCAAAATTCTGATTGATCGGCGAACCCTTTATTTTTTCCACCGCTAAAAACAACAGCCGCCCGCCATCCAAAGCGGGAAAAGGGAGAGCGTTAATAATCGCCAGATTGACGCTAATTAGAGCGGTAAAATTCAAGACAGTCATAAATCCCATTGCCGCCGCCTGCTGCGTCATCGCAGCAATTCCAATCGGACCTGAAACCTCTGCAGCTGTTTTTCCAGTTGTAAGCAGCCCCCAGACAATAGCGGCAAACGCCATAATTATAAATATCGTTAAGTGAACCGTATATTCATATCCTTTTTTTATCGCTTCAAGCGGAGAATATGAAACAACGGC
>Ga0190345_1000121_pt1 | contig 23876 bp, 17 predicted proteins | sample 48721334_MG_FD_161674 | JGI IMG/M metagenome (GOLD analysis project Ga0190345, IMG submission 161674) | Hydrothermal vent microbial mat bacterial communities from Southern Trench, Guaymas Basin, Mexico - 4872-13-3-4_MG | ecosystem: Environmental > Aquatic > Marine > Hydrothermal vents >...
CAGGGCACCGCGGCCGACGGGCAGGTGTATGTGCGTCAGACCGTTTCATCGTCCGGAGGAAACTTTGAATTTGCTGATATTCCATACGGTACGGTGGTGATCGAATGCAGCTATGTGGGTTTCGAGCCGCTCCGGGTAGAGATGATGGTCAACAGGCAAAACGTATGGGTGGATATGGCACTGAAATCCCGACCTGCCGCACTGGGGGAAGTGGTGGTGACCAGCTTACGGAAAAGAAAGCCCCTGCGCGAATCGGTGCTGCCGTTTGCCGTGGTGCAGTCAGGAGAGATAGAAGCCCTGCCGTATCCTACCCTTTCGGAAATGATGACAGCCCAGCCGGGTATCAATCTGGTGCGTGACGGGATATGGGCTACCAGTCTGAACATACGCGGGCTGGGAGAGAACAGGATCATTGCCATGATTGACGGTAATCGGCTGGAGACTGCCACCGATCTGGCAGCTGCCCTGTCGCTGATCGATCCCGCCGATGTGGAGAGGGTGGAGGTGATCAAGGGGGCTGCCTCCGCACTCTACGGTTCCGGATCACTGGGCGGGGTGGTCAATATCATTACACGGAAAGCCGGATATGCCGATGCATTTACCCTGAAAGGAAATATGATTTCGGGATGGAATTCGGTGAATGCTATGCATACGGGCAGACTGCGTCTGGAAGCCGGAAGCCGTAAGTGGCGGGCCTCCCTTTCGGGCAACCTCCGGGGTGCCGACGATACCCAGACCCCCCTGGGTGAACTTCCCAACAGCCAGTTTCACGACCGCAGCCTTGTAGCCGATGCAGGAGTGATGCTGACTGACAAGCTGGAACTCAGCGCCGGGTTGCAGCATCTTTATGCTGGTGATGTGGGTGTTCCCGGAGGGCTGGCATTCCCGGCTACGGCCGAAGCCACGTATAAAAGAGCCATCCGTGACCTTTTTTATCTCGAGCTGACCGGAACACCGGGAAAGGTGCTGGAAAACTGGTCGGTAAAGGCTTTTTCCCAGGATATTCTGAGGGATGTGATGGTACATCCCAACAGCCCTCCGGTGGTAACCCCCGCAAGCATCACTACTCCCCTGTATTTTACCCCCTATGGTCTGCACCGCACCAGAGGCATCAGCTTTCAGAGCGAATGGAACCCGGGAGGGAATCATTCCCTGGTGGCCGGGGCCGATTTGTGGTCGCGGCATCTGTTTACCGACCGTACCAAATACATTCAAATCGAAAAGCTGGACGGAGAGGGGGAAGTAACCGCCGTAAACCAGATGGAGAAGGGAGAGGTACCCATTCCGGAATCCCGGTTTACCAGTGCCGGCGTATTTTTCCATGATGAGATCAGCCTGCGGGATCAGCGGTTCAGGCTGCAACTGGGAGGAAGATTCGACGGGATCTTTATCAGCAATGAGGAAGCCCGGGATCCCCTGTTTCTGGTAATGAACGGAACGCTGAACGAAACGCCGCCCAATCAGCGGATCACTTTCCCGGAAGGAAAGGAAAAAGACCTTTCGTGGAGCCTGAATGCAGGCATGATGGTCCATGTGACAACCTCTTCCGATCTTACCGTTTCCCTGGCGCGTGCCTACCGGTCGGCTTCCCTCGAAGAAAGATTCAAGTACATCGACCTGGGTTCCATGGTCAGGGTGGGAGATCCTGCCCTGGAGCCTGAAACCGGCTGGTCGGCCGACCTGGGATGGAGAACCTGGACATCTTCTCTGGAACTGGGTTTCAATGCTTTTCTGAACCGGGTGAACGGATTGATCACCGAAATGCCGGGGGAATATATATATAATGTATATACCGGTTCGGATACCTGGGTGACCGATACCCTTCCTGCCCTGGTGAACACCAATATCGACCGGGGCCTGCTCGCCGGGTTCGATCTGAGCTGGAAGGTAATGCCGGGACGCAGGTTCTTTGCCGGAGGTTCGGCGGGTTTCGTTTATGCCCGGGATATGGATTCGGGCGATGCCCTGCCCCTGATACCTCCTTTCAATGGCAATCTGTTTGCCGGATACAGGATAGAAAAAGCGGGTCAGGTGACTGTCAAATCGGAATTTGCCGCTGACCAGAACCGGATTGCCGACGGAGAACGTGCCACACCCGGTTATGCTATCTATCATGCCTATGTCCAGACAGTTCCTTTGGAACTGGGTTCTGTTTCCCTCCGGTGGTATGCGGGGGTGGAAAATATGACCGACCGGGCCTGGAGAAACCACCTGACCTCCAACCGGGGAACGGTGGATGTGGAACCCGGACGGAATTTCTTTATCAGACTCAGGATTGATTTCTGATCTCCCTCCTGTGAGGAGTGGCGAAAGAGGCTGCTGCGGGTTGGGGGTTTCCGCTGCAGCCTTTTTTTATGGGAACCGGCATGTTGAATAATAGCTGTTCCGGAAGCGGGTCATGCGTATTTTCTGTAATGTTTGGGTGGAAGTGGCCACCCGGATGAAAAGAGCATTATCGTAGTCCTTTGAAAACAGAGAAAAAGGGAATACAAAAAGCAACGATCATGACAGAAAAACTGATCATCAGGATTGTCGGAATCCTGATCACCGTCAGAAAAAAGTTGCAGTAAAGGTCCGGGAAACGCTGACCCCGTACGGATGTTCCATTAAAACCCGCCTGGGGTTGATCTCTCCATATCCGGAATCTACATGCTCCTGATGTTGAGCATGGCATTATTCTTTCATTTCATCCATCGGTTACATCGGTTTCACCAGTTTACAGATCCTGGCCGGGGGTACCACCCTGGTGCTTATTTCCGGCAATACTTCATTGTCCTGGGGCCTGGATGCAAATATTTTCGGGATTACGGTGTTGATGCTCCCATTTGCCATTATCTGCCTGGTACTAAACAGGTGAAAGATCGGGGTGAAAGCTTCTCCTGTTGTGAACGATCAGGCTTCATAACAGTTCCCTGCACACTATTTTCGATGGTTCATCTATCCGGTGAAGTTCTTCCCTTGGTCAGATGGATTCTCAGGGCAACGGCTGCAGCCGTGGCGCCGTGGTTTTCAGCAATCTCTTCCGGCAACCGGATGAGTGGAAGGCTTTTCTTCAGACCCGGGCGGCGAAAAAATCTGTGCCATTTCCGGTAACCTGTGGACCGGATTCTTTCCCGATACCGGCGGAATTTTCCGGTTAATATACCCAGTTCCAGCGGAGAATAGGCAATAAGGGTGATGTCCAGTTTCTTTGCCGCCGGCAGAATGCCGTTCTTTTCGATTTCCCGTTCGAGCAAGCTGTATTTTACCTGGTGGGAAGCCAGTGACAGGACCAGCTCATGGAGCGTTTTATGTGCTCTGATCATTTATCCGGCAGTAAAATTGCTGACACCCACCGGCCGGATCTTTCCCTGCTCAGCCAGCCTGACCATGGCCTTCATTTCCGTTTCCACCGGGGATAATCCGAAAGACCTATGAACCCGAAAAAGACCGGTCCCGTAGCCATTCAGATGGTACAACCTGTCGTCCACGGTCCGGAGCATATTTTTTGCCCGGCGGAACAGAGGTCACCATTTGGTGGCGATTACCACATCATCCGGAGAAATGTTATGTGTTTTCAGAGCCTCTGCCAGGGAAGCTTCCGAACGGCCCCTGCCATAAGCCTCGGCGGTGTCGAACCGGTTAATGCCTCCTTCCAGGGCAATTTTTCCGATTTCATAGGTTTTAACGGGGGGAATGGCTTTCCAGAAAGAACCGGCCTTCTTTTTCCCCCCGAGAACTGCCAGGTACCCGGTCCGACCGGTGTGATCCTAATCTCTGTTTTTCCCAGCGGTACGGTTATTCATACTCTTACCAGCACGGAACGGGCAGAAATGTTCGTCAGAAGCTGATCACTTTCCCGAAAAACACGGCATTGGACAACAATCTTGACGTTCCATGCCATATTTCCCTGAAGAGGATATCTTCATGGAACACTATGATATTCCCTCTTCCTAACCGCCTGATGCTCAACACGGGAGCTTCCGCCAGGCGTTTCAGGTTTTCTTTGGAAACATAACCGCTCAGCAGGGGGGTACTGGAAAAGCGCAGAGGTTCGGCCCAGGGAACGGGACCGGGAACGGCCACCGTTGACCCTTCCTTGAAAACTGGCAGGGATGGCCTTCGGTAGCCATAGAGCAGTGGATGAGTCAGGTCGGCCCGCGCCTGCAGGATAGAACCGGGAATATTATTCACGGTATATGATCTTGATCTTTCACTGTAGGTGTACCGGCGGGTGGTATCCCCTGCCGGTGGGGACTTATATTCCAGCCGGATCATTTCTTTTTCCGCCAGCCACCGGCCTGCCTGCCCGAAAGCGATCAGGGTACCGCCGTTACGTATCCAGCCGGCCAGGTTCTCAGCGAAACCGTTGTCGGCGTTACGATAGGATCCTTCAGGCAGAATGATGGTATTGTACCGGCTCAGACCGGTTTGTCCTGCCTGACCGATATCCACCAGAGTGACCGGGACCTGGTCATGCTGGTCGAAATGATACCAAATTTCCCCTGCTTTCTGGCTTCTGATGCCGTTGCCTACCAGCATCATGACCGAGGGTTTTTCCAGAAACCGGAAAGAACCGCTGCCCAGGTCGATTCCCCGGGGGGTGAGGCCGGTTTCAAGTGACAAAAAATCCACTCCTGTTTCGCTGGCCACCCGTTGAATCAGTTTGTAGATTTCATCGGGGTTCATCGGCTGATCCTGAATATGGACCATGATGCTTCCGTGCCCGAATTCCCTGTCGGTTTGCCGGTCGCGGTACCTGAAAGGGGATGTGGCCACTCTGGTTTGCAGGCCTGCTTCCTGCAGGATGTACAGAGCGCGTGGAGCCCGGTCGTCATCCCAGGTAAAAAGGTAACCATACCGACTTTTTCCTCCTTTCACCTTACCCTGGGGGAAATCCGGGCTGGTGACCGGTTCGCCCAGGTACCGGTCCAGGTCTTTTGAGTTTCGTAGTTCGGCTACCGGCATATTGAAGGCCAGGGGCATGGTCCATGTGGAAATGTCGTAGAACGTGGTGTCGCTGAATTCCGTAATTGTTTCGAACAATCCGCGTATCATCCTGTACTGTTCCTGTTCCGTGGGAACGACAAAGGCATGGCCCGGGGTGAACACCTGTCCGCCGGCACGTACTTCCTCTTTCAGACGGTATACCCTGATTTGATGCCGAAGGAGCAGATCGATGAAATGGGCGGTGCGGGTGGGGTTGTACTGGTCGCCTACGATACGGGCTTTTATGGGGTCCCGGCGGGCCAGATCGAGCGCTTCCCGGGAGAACCGGTACTGGTAATCCAGCAATTCATTTCTCAGTTCATGGGCACCCCGCAGGGTGGACAGGGTGACGGTAAACTGGTTGCGGATGGCAAAGGCCAGGGGTTTGAGACCGTAGTCGGTTTCTCTCCAGGTTCCCCGGAATCCGGCCTGTTCGAACAGGATACCGACCGACCCGTTGACATCGGGATAGGAAGATCCTTTTCCATAATAGAAATCGTCAAATACTTCTTCCGAATAATACAAAGAGCCGATGCTGTCGAGGGCCCGGGCGTGATAGGCAGCGATCATCCGGGTAAGTTCTTCATTTTCGGCCGGTGTCACGGGATTGTTTCTTTCCGGCACACCGGGCTGGAAATAGAAGGTCGAACCGGCTCCCATCTCATGGTGGTCGGTTACCACATTGGGTTTCCACCGGTGGAACTGTTCCACCCGGCCCCTGGATTCGGGATGCACAAGCAACAGATAATCGCGGTTCAGATCAAACCAGTAATGGTTGGTGCGCCCGCCGGGCCAGGCTTCACGAAACTGGCGGGAAGCCGGATCGGGGGAGGGTACAAGGCTGTGGTGTATGTTGACCCATGTGGTGTGGCGTGTGTATCCGTCGGGGTTTAGGCAGGGATCCAACAGGATCACGGTATTATCGAGCATTTCTCTGATCTGTGGACTTTCAGCCGCGGCCAGGTAATAGGCGGTCAGCATGGCGGCATGAGAGGCGCTTGATTCGTTTCCGTGTACTCCGTAGCCCAGGCGGACTACCAGGGGAACTTCTTCCGGGGGTAGAGGGGAGGCATTTCCCGGATCTGTATTTGCCAGGTGTTTTTTTCGCATTTCCTCAAGCCGCGGTATGTTCTGAGGTGCAGAGAAAATAAGCTGTACCAGGGGTCTGAGTTCATGACTGCGGGCATATTCCTGCAGCACGGCCCGGTCAGATTCCGCAGCAATGGTCTCCATATACCTGACCAGCTGGTCATGGGTGACATGGAATTCTCCCGGTGGATAGCCCAGAAATTCTTCCGGGGTGGTTATTTCAGGATTATAAGGTTCGTTGGCCGGAAGGTAATAATCCACCGGCATCTGCGAATAGACAGCGGTGCATGAAAAAATAACCAGCAATGACAGATACAGGTTTTTCATTGTGTAAAAGGATTTGAATAAGATTCTGAAATTATAAAAAAAACCGGAACCGGCAGGAGGGTATTTCCGTCAAAATGCATTACCGGAAGGATAATTCCTGATTGTCAGGAACTCATACAGAAGAGTTTTTTCAATATGTTTTATCCGCCGGCCGGGTGATATGTTAAACAACAAGCACCGGACCTGCCGAAAATTGTATATTTATGACCAAATCTGTGAGATATGATCAATCGGCAACTGCTTGATCCCAAAAGTATTGTAGTGGTTGGTGGCTCGGATGATACCGCCAAGCCCGGAGGAAAAGTGTTAAAAAATCTGAAGGACGGGAATTTCGGGGGTGAGCTGTATGTGTTGAATCCGAAAGCTGATGAGGTGCAGGGAGTTAAATCGTTTCGCGACCCTGCCGCTCTCCCGTCTTGTGACCTGGCCATCCTGGCCATTGCAGCCCGTCACTGTCCGCCTGTGATGGAAGTGCTGGCCGGTGAGAAGGGGGTTCGCGCCTTTATTGTTCTTTCGGCCGGTTTTAGTGAGGAAAGTGAGGAAGGGGCCGGACTGGAAAGGCGGATGGTAGAGATAGTGAACGGGGTGGATGGTTGTTTGATCGGACCGAACTGCATCGGCTTTCTGAACCCCAATTACAATGGGGTATTTACTGAACCCATTCCACGGCTTGATCCGAAAGGATGTGACTTTATTTCAGGCTCGGGTGCCACGGCGGTGTTCATTATGGAATCGGGTATTCCTAAAGGACTTTCCTTTGCCAGCGTATACTCGGTAGGGAACAGTGCCCAGATGGGTGTGGAGGACGTACTGAAGTACCTGGACGAAGTGTTTGATCCGGAGAAAAGTTCACGCGTGAAGCTACTTTATATGGAAAGCGTGAAAAAGCCGCAGATGCTGCTCAAACATGCTTCGTCCCTTATCAGCAAAGGCTGTCGCATAGCCGCTGTCAAAGCGGGAAGTTCCGAGGCGGGAAGCCGGGCAGCTTCTTCCCATACGGGTGCCATGGCCAGTCCGGATACTGCTGTGGATGCCCTGTTCCGAAAAGCTGGTATTGTGCGTTGTGAGGGCCGGGAAGAACTGGTTACCGTGGCTTCGGTGATGATGCATCCTGTCCCCCGGGGGAAAAGGATGGCCATTGTTACCCATGCAGGAGGTCCGGCAGTGATGCTGACCGATGCCCTTTCCCGCGAAGGATTTGAAATACCACCTTTCGAAGGACCTGCTGCTGCGGATTTGCTGGAAAAGCTGTTTCCAGGGTCGTCGGTGGCCAATCCCATTGATTTTCTGGCCACCGGTACGGCCGAACAGCTGGATGCCATACTGGAAGCCTGTGAGCATGACTTTCATGCGGCCGATGCCATTACGGTGATCTTCGGCAGCCCGGGCCTCTTTCCTGTAAACGCGGTGTACGACGTACTTGACCGTAGAATGAAAACCTGCAAAAAACCTATTTATGCCGTGCTTCCTTCCGTGATCAATGCCAGGGAAGAAATCGGACGATTTCTGGCCAGGGGAAGGATCAACTTTCCCGACGAGGTTTTGTTTGCCCATGCTCTGGGAAAATTGATGAAACAGGAAACAAACCGGTATCCCCGCACCCGTATGGCGCAGGTGGACGTGAAAGCCGTACGGGATGTAATCGGGAAGGCCGGCAACGGCTATCTGATGCCGGAGGAAGTACAGCAACTGCTGGATGCAGCCGGCATTGACCGTGCACCCGAACGGGTGGCGGTCAGCAGCCGGGAGATGAAGGAAGCCTGTGAAACCATCGGTTTTCCACTGGTGATGAAAGTGGTGGGACCGGTACATAAGTCGGATGTGGGAGGTGTGGAACTAAACATAAACCAGCTGGCGGAAGCAGAGGAAACATTCCACCGGCTGATGGGCATCCCGGAAGCCACCGGGGTACTGATCCAGCCCATGCTGAAAGGGATCGAACTTTTTGCCGGGGCCAAAAGGGAAGAGGGATATGGACATCTGGTCATGTGCGGGCTGGGTGGTATTTACGTGGAAGTGCTGAAGGATGTGCAGGTGGCTCTTTCTCCGGTAACGGAGGAAGAAGCGGCCGCCATGATCAGTCGATTGAAAGGAGTTGCCCTGTTGCAGGGTGTGAGGGGGAGATCCGGTATTGATACAGGCAAATTCGCTACCGTCATCAGCCGCCTGTCGGTCCTGCTGGAAACAGCTCCCGAAATTTATGAAATGGATATCAATCCCCTCCTGGGATCGGAAGACAGGGTGGTAGCCGTGGATGCCAGGATCAGGATTGAAAAGGAAAAATAAGGGTTCTTGAGGTCAACGGAATGTGCATAGCGGCGAACCCTGTAAAAAGGATAAATGAAATAAACCCTGCAGATATGAAAAAAATAGGATTGTTTTACGGTCCAGAAAAAGGCTCGGTGGAAAGGGTGGCCCGCCTGATAGCCGGTATGATTGGGGAAGGCTGGGTGGAGCTTCACCCGGTAAATAGTTTGGGAGCCGGTGATATCGAAAAATATGAGAACCTGATCTTCGGAATATCGACCGTGGGTCGGGAAACCTGGGAGGCCGAAGGAAAGGATGCCGGCTGGGACTGGTTTCTGCCCGAAATTGACCGGGTTAACTGGGAAAACAAAAAGGTGGCCCTGTTCGGGCTGGGCGATCATATTACCTATGCCGATTTCTTTGTAGATGCGCTCGGTTTGCTGGGCAAGCGTTTGCTGGATAACGGGGCAGATATCATCGGGCGTGTTTCGCCAGAAGGTTATACATTTTCCCATTCCAAAGGGCTGATAGACGGGAAATTCATCGGTCTGCCCCTGGATGAGGATTACGAAGCCGACAAAACCCCCGCACGGGTTGAAAGATGGCTTGAGGAGATACTTCCCCGCTTTCATCGTTAATACCATATTGTTTATGAGGGTTTTTGATTCATCCCGGGAACACGATACGCCCATTGATTTTCACACGGTGAGGAAAAAGATTTCGGAAAGCCGCCTCCCTCAGGTAGGTTCTTCGAGCATCCGCGAGATCGTCAGGCTGGTGAATGAAATTGAACGGGAAACAGGCCAGCGGTTTATCAGGATGGAGATGGGGGTACCGGGCCTGCCTCCCGCCGAAGTGGGGGTGGAGGCCGAGATACGGGCACTTCGCAGGGGTGTGGCATCGAAGTATCCCATGATCGAAGGGGTGAGGGAGTTGAAAGAAGAGATCAGCCGGTTCGTTAAATTGTTTCTCGATGTTGATGTAAGTCCGGCCGCATGTGTTCCCACGGTGGGATCGATGATGGGCAGCATGGCCGCTTTTCTCACGGCCAACCGGAACGACCGGTACCGCAAAGGTACCGTGTTCCTTGATCCCGGTTTCCCTGTTCAGAAACAGCAATGCCGTATCCTGGGGCATGAGTATGAGAGCATTGATGTGTACAACTGCCGGGGCGAAAAACTGAAGGAACGGCTGGAATCGGTGCTTGCCGGGGCTGCGGCTTCTTCCATTCTGTATTCCAATCCCAATAATCCTGCCTGGATCTGCTTTACGGAAGAGGAACTGCGCATGATCGGCGAATTGTCGATGAAATACGATGTGATTGTGATCGAAGACCTGGCCTATTTTGGTATGGATTACCGCCAGGATTACTCCCGGCCGGGCAGCCCACCTTTCCAGCCTACGGTGGCCAGATATACCGATCATTATATATTACTTATATCCAGCTCGAAAGTGTTCAGTTATGCCGGCCAGCGTGTGGGAATGTTGGTCATGTCAGATGCGCTTTATGACCGGCATTACCCCGATCTGAAGCGGTATTACAGTTCAGACCGCTTCGGGCATGCCATGATCTACGGGGCTCTGTATGCCCTTTCGTCGGGATGTTCACATTCCGCACAATATGCCCTGGCGGCCATGCTGAAAGCTGCCAACGACGGGGAATTCAATTTCATCCGTTCGGTAAGTGAATATGCCCGCAGAGCTTCCCTGATGAAAAAACTGTTTACGGAAAACGGTTTTCACATGGTGTATGACAGGGATATCGACCGGGAACTGGCCGATGGATTTTATTTTACCTTTTCCTATCCCGGTTTTTCCGGCCCGGAGTTACTGGAAGAAATGCTGTATTACGGGATCAGTTCGATATCGCTGGTTATTACCGGAAGCCGGAGAACGGAAGGGCTCAGGGCCTGTGTGTCGCAGGTAAGTCCTGACCAGATGCCGTTGCTGGAGGAGAGGCTGAAAAGGTTTCACCGTGACCATTCCGGCTAGGTTGGGCAGGGCGGCGGATTGAACTTTGTAACGTTATGATAATTAATTACATAATATATCTTGTGTTCAATAACAGCCCTCCGTATGAGTTTCATCATGGGGCGCTGCTGATCAATTTTGTTATATTTGGTTTGCTGTTTAATCTGATAATTTATCATTATGGCAAAAGTAAGAGGTGCTATCGTTGTTGATACGGAACGTTGCAAGGGTTGCGAGTTGTGTGTGGGAGCATGCCCCACCGATGTCATCGGCATGGAAGAGGAAGTGAACAGTAAGGGGTATCATTATGCCTACATGAAAAATCCCGAAGCCTGCACGGGTTGTGTCAATTGTGCTATTATTTGCCCCGACGGGGTTATATCGGTATACAGAGTAAAAACTTCTTAAATTACATAAACCCGCTTTATATCATGGGAGAACTACGATTAATGAAAGGCAACGAAGCGGTGGCAGAAGCTGCCATACGTGCCGGAGCTGACGGTTATTTCGGATATCCCATTACACCCCAGTCGGAGGTAATGGAATACCTGATGGCCGAAAAACCTCATGAGAGGACCGGGATGGTGGTTTTACAGGCCGAGAGCGAGCTGGCTGCCATCAATATGGTGTACGGGGGAGCCGCATGCGGTAAAAAAGTAATGACTTCCTCGTCCAGTCCGGGTATCAGCCTGATGCAGGAGGGGATTTCGTATATTGCCGGGGCGGAACTGCCCTGCCTTCTGGTGAACGTGGTGCGCGGAGGCCCCGGTCTGGGGACCATTCAGCCTGCCCAGTCGGATTATTTCCAGGCGGTGAAGGGAGGAGGTCACGGCGATTACCGTTTGATCACGCTGGCACCCGCTTCCGTTCAGGAGATGTCTGACTTTGTCAAGCTGGGATTTGAGCTGGCCTTCAAATACAGAAATCCTGTCATGATCCTTTCCGACGGGGCCATTGGCCAGATGATGGAGAAGGTGGAACTTTTCGATCCCGTTCCCCGCAGCAAAGAAATTCTGCCCTGGGCCACCACGGGAAAAACACCCGACCGGGAAAGGAATATCATCACCTCGCTGGACCTTGATCCGAAACGGCAGGAGGATTTCAATCTGAAGCTTCAGAAAAAGTACGGGGAAATTGAGGAAAAGGAGGTGAGGTATGAAAAGATACAGTGTGATGATGCCGAATATCTGTTCGTGGCATACGGTACCAGTTCACGGGTGGTGCAGAAGGCAGTGCAACTGGCAAGGTCCAGGGGGATCAAGGTGGGACTGTTCCGGCCCATTACCCTGTGGCCTTTCCCTTCGAAGGAAATATTTGCCATGACCGGCCAGGTGAAAGGGATACTGTCTGTGGAAATGAGTGCCGGTCAGATGGTAGAGGACATTAGACTGGCGGTGAAGGGAAAAATTAAGGTGGATTATTACGGTAGAATGGGCGGTATTATCCCTACTCCCGACGAAGTAGTAGAAATGCTTGAAAAGAAAATTATCGGAGGATAAGAACATGGCTGAGATAACTCTTGATCAGATCATTCAACCGGAAAACCTGGTATATACCAAAAGCCGGATCATGACCGACACGGTGCTGCATTACTGCCCGGGCTGCGGTCACGGTACTGCACATCGCTTGCTGGCCGAGGTGATCGAAGAGCTTGACCTGCAGGCCGATACCATCGGGGTTGCCCCGGTGGGATGCTCGGTGCTGATGTACAATTACATGGATGTTGATATGCAGGAGGCAGCCCACGGAAGGGCTCCGGCCCTGGCCACGGCCATCAAGCGGCTGATGCCTGAAAAGTTCGTCTTTACCTACCAGGGAGACGGAGACCTGGCCGCTATCGGGACAGCGGAAACCATTCATGCCTGCAACCGGGGTGAAAATATCACGATTCTGTTTATCAATAACGGGATTTACGGAATGACCGGAGGGCAGATGGCTCCGACCACCCTTCCCGATATGAAGGCTTCCACCTGCCCTTATGGCCGGGATGTACGTATGATGGGGAATCCGCTGAAGATAACAGATATTGTGGCTACTCTTCCGGGATCATATTATGTGACACGGCAGTCGGTTCATACTCCCGGAAATGTAAGAAAAGCCAAAAAGGCCATCAGAAAAGCGGTGGAATACCAGAAACGCAACCAGGGAACCTGTTTTGTGGAGATCGTTTCCAACTGCAACAGCGGATGGAAAATGACACCGGCAGATGCAAACCAGTGGCTGGAAGAGAACATGCTTCCTTTTTATCCGCTGGGTGATTTGAAAGTACCCGAGGAATAAACAAAAAATGAAGATATCATGACTGAAGAGATCATTATAGCCGGTTTTGGCGGGCAGGGGGTTTTGTCTATGGGTAAGATCCTCTGTTATTCGGGAGTAATGGAAGGCAAGGAAGTGAGCTGGATGCCTTCCTATGGGCCTGAAATGCGCGGAGGAACGGCCAATGTTACCGTGATCATCAGTGACGAAAGGATCAGTTCGCCCATTCTGAACACCTACGATACGGCCATCATTCTGAACCAGCAGTCGATGGACAAGTTTGAAAAAACGGTGAAACCGGGGGGAATGCTCATTTACGACGGGAACGGGATCACCCGGCATCCGGAAAGGAAGGATATCACCATTTTCCGGGTGGATGCAGCAGAGGAGGCTGCCCGGATGAAATCGAACAAAGTGTTCAATATGATAGTTCTGGGCGGTTTTCTGAAGATCAAGCCTCTGCTGAAGATGGAGAATGTGCACAGGGGCCTTGAAAAATCCCTTCCCGAAAGGTATCACCACCTGATCCAGCTGAACGAGGAAGCCATCAAACGCGGAATGGAAATCATACAGGAAGTTTATCAGCCTGCCTAGTGTTCGGAAGTAAGAGCAGCAAACAGAAGTGATCACGGCACCGGGTCCTTACCGTGATCTTCTGCGGTAAAGCCCTTTTTTCAGAATGTATTCATACACGCGGTGCGGGAGAAAGAACCGCATATCCTTTCCCTGCGCGATCGACTCACGGATAAAGCTGGAAGATATTTCCATCAGCGGAGCTTCATGCAGGCTGATGTTGGGATGCTGTGCACCCTTCCCTGCCGGGTATCCCGCCCTGGGATAGACAAAAATCCGGTACTTTTGCAGCAATACCTGGTAATCTTTCCATTTGGAAAGGGTAGCCAGGTTGTCTGTCCCCATGATCAGCACAAACTCTTTGTCAGAATATTCTGCGGTAAGATGCGTGAGGGTGTTGACCGTATAGGATGGTTCCGGGAGCTGGAATTCAATGTCGCAGGCCAGGAACCGGGGATCGTCCTGCAGGGCAAGCCGCACCATTTCCAGCCGTTCAGGTCCGGGAAGCAGACCGGAGCTTTTTTTCAGGGGGTTTTGCGGGCTGACCACCAGCCATAGGCTTTCCACCGGGGTGAACTCGATGAAGTAATTGGCTATCATCAGATGCCCCACGTGAACGGGGTTGAACGATCCGAACAATAAACCGGTGGTTTTCATTTTGAATTTTCAATGAATGTTGTGACCATTTCCACCGCACGGTCAAGGGTTTCTTCCAGCCTGTCATTTACCAGTACGGTATCGAACCGGGAAGCGTATTCCATTTCCCGGGAGGCTTTTTGCGTTCTTTCCCTGATTTTTTCTTCGGTTTCTGTGGAACGTTTCCGGAGCCTTTTTTCAAGAATTTCCAGGGAGGGGGGACTGACAAAAATGGCCAGGGCACGGGAGCCGAACTGTTTTTTCAGGTTCATTCCTCCTTTAACATCCACATCGAATACCACATGTTTCCCGGCCTTCCATATCCGTTCGATTTCCTTCTTCAGGGTACCGTAATAGTGACCCGGGTATACCTCTTCCCATTCAGCAAATTCCCCGGCCTCGATTTTCTGTTTGAATTCGTTTTCTGTCATGAACCAGTAATCCTTTCCGTTGACTTCCCCTTTTCTCCGGGGACGGCTGCAGGCTGAAACGGAAAAGGACAGCCGGGGAACGATTTGCAGCAGGTGTTTCACAATGGTGGTCTTTCCCGCTCCCGAGGGTGCCGAAATAATGATCATTTTGCCCTTCTGTGCAGATTCTGCCATTTGCCAGAGGATTATGTTACAACATGTTGGCCAGTTGCTCCTTGATCTTTTCCAGCTCATCTTTCATCTGTACCACCATTTTCTGGATGCCGGCATCATTGGCTTTCGATCCCAGGGTGTTGATCTCCCGGCCGATTTCCTGAGCAATGAAGAAAAGTTTTTTGCCGGCAGGTTCTTCTCCTTTCAGTGTATCCTTGAAAAACCGGCAATGGTGATTCAGCCGTGATTTTTCCTCACTGAAATCGATTTTTTCCAGGTAATAGAGAATTTCCTGCTCAAACCGGTTCTCATCGATGTTCATGGACGACAGGTATTCTTCCAGATTGTTTCTGATGCGGTTCCTGATGCGTTCCCTGCGTTCTTTTTCCAGGGGTTCCACCAGCTTCAGCAGGCGCTGAATTTCTTCAATCCTTTTCTTCAGGTCGAGCTCAATCGATTGCCCTTCTCGGGTTCGGTATTCCCGGACTTCTTCCATGGCTTTCCTCAGGATTGTCAGTGCCGTTTCCCATTCTTCCCCGCTGATTTCCGGACGTTCGGTTTTCAGTACATCCGGTAAGCGCATGATAATGGAGAGGAAATGTTCCTCATTGCCGATTTGAAATTCCCCTGAAATACTTTTCAGTTGTTGAAAATAATTCCTCACCACTTCCCGGTTGACCTGGGGTGCCGTATCTTCTCCGTTATCCTCCGTATAGATGCTGCAGTCAATTTTGCCACGAACCAGTTGTTCGGCCAGCAGGCTTCTGATCTCCGATTCTTTTTCCCGGTAAAGGATGGGTGTTCTGATACCGATATCGGTTTGTCTGCTGTTGAGGGTGCGGATTTCGACAATGATATTCTTTTCCCCGTATTTCCCGTTTGCTTTTCCGTATCCTGTCATTGACTGAACCATGGTATTGTCGGTTTTAACGATATTCAAATAGCTGCCTTGCCTTAGCAAAGGTAGAAAATAAACCGGCACTTTTTTCACTGGTGACGGAATCCCCCGGCCGGTTCAATGTTTTACCACCACTTTTGCTTTCCATTTTCCCGACAGATAATAGATGTACGAAGCGGCCAAACCGGTGATCCAGGCTATAGGGGCCGACCACCAGATACCTGTTTCACCGATGCGGTTTGACAGAAAAATAGAAGCAGGGATGCGGATCACCCAGAGCGAAAGCAGGGTAATGAACATGGGAATGAGGGTGTCGCCGGCTCCTCTGAGCACGCCGTTTAGAGAAAACATCAGGCTGAAAACCAGGTAGAATGCACTGATGATGATCAGATATTCGTGTCCGATGCGAATGACTTCCTGGTCATTGGTGAAAATGGACATCAGTGTTTCCCCGAAAAGCATCATGACCAGGGTGACCGTAACGGATATGGTTCCCGACATCATGACGGTTGAGACAAGCCCCCTTTTTATCCGTCCCGGTTTGTTGGCACCGAGGTTCTGACCCACAAAAACCGAGAGGGCCATGCCGAAATTCATGGCCGGAAGGGAGGCGATGGAGTCGAGTCTTACAGCCGCCGCATAGGCAGCAATGACATTGGTGCCGAAACGGTTTACAATTCCCATCAGGAAAGTCATTCCCAGGGAGAAAAAGATCGTTTGCATTCCTGTCGGCAATCCGATGCGTAATCCCTGCCAGAAAATCTGGCGGTGGAATCTCATTTTCGGGATGGAAAAATGAATAATCCGGTGGGTCCGGTTCAGGTACAGAACGGCCGTTATAAAAGCCCATCCCTGGGAAACCACCGTAGCCCAGGCGGCTCCTGCAATTCCCCAGCCGAAGACCATGATAAACAGCAGATCGAGGCCGATGTTGGTCAGCGTAGAGATAATCAGGAAGTACATGGGGGTTTTTGAATCACCCAGCCCCCTCAGTATGGCACTGGTGCCGTTGAAGCCAAAGAATACCAGAATCCCCATAACATAGATATTCAGATACTTAAGCGCCTCGGGGAGCAACTGCTCAGGTAAACTGAGCAGGCGGAAAAGGCTCCGGTTGATCCCCAGGCCAAGGGCCGTTACAACCAGCGAGGCAAAGAAGAGGAATATATACAGGGTATCGATGGCACGTTTCACCTGATCGATATCCCTGGAACCATAATACTGGGCGATAAGGATGGTGGTGCCTGAAGCAATGCCGATAATGAAAGATATGAGCAGGAAAATAATGGGAAACGATGCCCCTACGGCTGCCAGCGCTTCCTTTCCCAGCACATTCCCCACGATAATGCTGTCGACAATATTATACAGTTGCTGAAACACATTCCCGAGCAACATGGGAAGTGCAAAACGGAGTATGCGTTTCCATTCTTTTCCGGCAGTGAGATCTTGCATGTATCACATTCAGGATGCAAAAATGCGGTTTTTAGGCCGGTTTGTCAAGGCTTTTTCTGCTCCCCGGGTAATGAACCCGGATTTTTTCACGTTTTGGAAAAGAAATATTGGAGGAAAGGGTACGAGTCTCTATTTTTACGGAGATGAAGTATAATTAATTTCTTTTACATGAAAAAGGCCTGGCTCCTTATTTTATTTCTGGGGTTTCCGACTGTTCTTCAGGCACAGGAAAAAGCTGCTGGCACAGCACAGGTTGATACCCATGCCCTGGTAATATCCGATACCCTGCCACGGGTTCTGGTTCCCGTGAAGGAACTGGTTCCCGATTCCATACAGGAAGCCCTGTATATGGTGAGGAACCTGCTGGAAAGTGACAGTACAGGTTTGTTCTCCGAACTTTTGTTCAGAGAGGCGGTACAGCAACTGATCCATTATTTTGACAATCCGCTTCCCGATTCGGTGGCTCGCTTTCTGGACCAGTACAAGTATGCAAAATTGTATACGTACCCGATGATCCAGGAGGATACGGTTGATATTTTCCGAACAGATACCCTCTTTCTGCCGAAAGAATCGCTGAGGCAGGAAGAATCCGGGGATACGACGCCAACGACATACATGACCGACAGCCTGCTGAGCGTATTACCGCCCGTATTGCCGGGCATTCGTGACAGCCTGATCAGGCAGGCTATGGATACCTTGCGTCTGGTCTTCAGCGACAGCACCTCCCTCCACATTATTGCAGGGGAGGATACCACCGCAGAAGAACTGGAACTGAGAAATCTCCGTGAAAGGGTACTTACCCGTGATACCCTGATGCTGGTTGATTCCACACGGTATGCCCTGGTAGACAGCCTGCGGTATGCCATTCAACTCCTGGTGAAGGAAATGCAGACCGATTCGGTCAATCTCTGGATCAGGAATATTACCAATGATTCCCTGCAGGTATGGCTCAGCGACCGGGAACGGAATTTTTTCAGGTTCTGGGTTAAGAACGAGGCCCGGGATTCAGTGGGTTTGTGGCTTGAAGGACTTGATAGTAAAAATATGCGGATGATCATGGATGAGGGGGTATATGTGCGGTCTTTCAGTAAAAAACAGCAGAAGTGGGATCAGATGGAACTCCAGAGAAGAGTGGATGAAACACTCAGGAATATGAACAAGGTGCAGGTGACCACTCCGGCATGGACTTATGAAGTGGTAACCGGTCTGCAATTTTCCCAGGGTTATCTGTCGTACTGGGCAAAAGGAGGGGAAGGATCCGTGGCCGCCCTGTTCCAGATTGAGGCTTTTGCCAATTACTCAAAAGGGAAAAGCAAATGGGAAAACAGCTTGAATATCAAAACGGGAGTACTTCAATCGGGAGAAAAGGGATTAAGGAAAAATGAAGATTTGTTCGAGTTCAACTCAAGTTATGGTGAGAAGATGGTCAATAACTGGTATCTCAGCATTTTGGGAAATTTGAAAAGCCAGTTTTTCAAAGGTTACGATTACAAGGATACTACCGTTGTTTCGAATTTTCTGGCTCCGGGATATCTGGTTTTTGCGCTGGGGATGGATTATAAGCCCAACAAGAATTTCTCCCTGCTGATATCTCCGTTAACTTCAAAAACCACCATTGTACGAGACCTTGACAATGTCAATCCGGTAAAATACGGTTTGGAGGAAGGCGAACGCATTCGCCGTGAGATGGGAGGGTATGTTAAGTCTCGTTACAAAACCACCCTGACTGAAGATATTTCCCTCGAGAACAAGCTGGACCTGTTTACCAATTATTCCCGCAAGCCACAGAATATCGATATCAACTGGGAAGCTGTTTTGCGCATGAAGATCAATTTGTATATGGATGCCAATATTTCCACCCATCTCATTTACGACGATGATGTGGATATTCCTATGGAAAAGGTGGTGAACGGGGAAACTATCAAGACAACTACCAAGAAAATCCAGTTCAAGGAACTGCTGAGTGTGGGGTTCAGGTACCGGTTCTGATCTTTTTCCTGAGATCAGGCCAGTTTTTTCTCATAGATTCTGAAACGCTTGTGCTCCCTGGCTCCCAGTTTTTCGAGCTCGGCAATCATTTTTGTATTCGTTTCCAGGATGAGGTGGCTTTCGAGGAGGGTAATGCCCCTTTCCATGCAGCTTTCCAGCATTCTGATTCCCATAATGGCATCCAGTCCCAATCCCCTGTATGCCGGTTTGATCCCTCCAAGCAGGAGGGTAAGATGTCGGCTTGTTTTCGTGGATCTGAGAATATGCCACCAGCCAAAAGGCAGCAGCCGGCCTCCGGCCCGCTGAATGCCCTTGCAAATATCGGGTATACCTACCACAAATGCGGTCAGTTCATGATCGATGGAAACCATTTTAACGAATTCCGGGTCAATGACCGGCAGATACCTGGCTGCCAGTTCATTCATCTCTTCTTTGTTCAGAGGGTCAAAACCAAAAATATCCGTATAGGTTTCGTTCATGAGTTCAAAAACCTTATGTATCATTGGTTTTAATTCCCTCCGTTTTCTGAATTCCAGGACCCTGAAATTGTCACGATGGCTGAACCGCCGGCTGATTTTTTTATAGATTTCCGGAATAACTTCGGGCACAATGAAAATGAAATCCCTCAGATCCACTTTTTTCTGGTATCCTTCCTTCTCAACCAGTGAAGGCATGTATGGATGGTTGGTCGCAGTGGCCAGGATGGGTGGGTACTCGAAACCTTCGACCTGAAATCCCTGGGGATCTTTATCTGAAAAACCCATGGGTCCCACTATTTTAGGCATGTTGTGATGGAGGGCCCAGCTTTCCACTTCGTGCAACAGGGCCTGTGCCACGGCGGTATCATCGGGACATTCCATAAAAGCAAACCGGGCATGCGGGTCATGATGTCTTTCGTTATACCGATGGTTAATGATGCCCATGATTCGTCCTGCGGGCTTGCCGTTCTGCAGAGCCAGGCAGAGTATAGTGTCGCTGTATTCGAAACACTTGTTTTTTCCGGGATTAAAAAAAGAATACTCATCCACATAAACCGGAGGTACCCAGTTGGCATGATCTCTGTGCAGCTGTTCGGGAAGATGGATGAATGCTTTCAGATCACGGCGGGTTTTGACTTGTTTTATTTCTATGGTCATGGTAATAGATGGTATACCGGTTGATTCGGGTTTTTACGGCAAAATATAAAAAAATCCGGGAATATTCTTTTTTATCTATGCCGGATGACCCGGATGTGTATCAAGAGAAAGATCCGTTTCATTGATCAAGGTGCCTGAAAAGACGGATGTTAGTCAGATATACGGCAGGAAAGCTCAGCAGGCCTCCCAGTACATCGACTGCATAATGGGCCTTGATGTATATGGTGGAAGGAATCAACAGCACCACCAGAACTACAGCGGGTAAAAATGCCAGGCGGTTGCGCCGGTAGAGGAGGGTCAGTATGATCATGGCCATGGCCACATGAGAACTGGGAAAGGCTCCGGTGGGGCGTTCACCGATGGCCTGAATAAATTTAACCAGGTGACTGAACAGATAGGTAGCAGGGACCTCGGACTCGGGTGCTGCAAAGTGGAACTGGGGTCCTGCAGCCGGTACCAGGCAGAATATCAAATAATAAATATAGAAGGAACCGGTAATGATAAAAACATCGTGTCGGAAATGTTCTTTGTTTTTCCGGTATTCTGTCAGCAGAAAGCCAGCAATGAGCACGAAATAGCTGAAATATCCGAAAAACATCAGTTCATTGAACCAGGACCGGGAAAATACCTCCGAAAATACAATGCTCGGTTGCATTCCGAAGATGCTGTTTTCGATTGAAACCAGCCAGGGGTCCAGATTGGGAATGAACACATTGTTCAGCAAGTCGGTTTCGTTGTAGAATAGTCCCAGCAACAGAAGCGGATAGATATCGGTTACAAACCGTCCTGCCCTGCTCATATTGTTGTTTCGGTAAAGAGCGATCAGAAGGATCAGCAGGCTGAGAACAACACGAAATGCCAGATGGGCTCCGGCGTAATCCAGCCGTTCCCATCCGACCACGGCATATACTCCCGTGATCCAGATGTAGGCCAGGGTGATCTGGTCCACCGGGGTCAGGCTTGTAACGGTTGAATCCCAGGCACGGTGCAATGCGCGGTACATGCTTATGAATTTTTCAGCAGTTTTCGGTAGATTTCGTAGTTTTCCCGGTCGAAAGTCACAAAAATGACTTCTTGGATGTTTTCATGCTTATCCAGGAATGCGGCTACTTCTTCCAGGGCGATCTGGGCGGCGTCCTCCTTCGGGAAGCCGTATACCCCGGTGCTGATATTCGGGAATGCTATATCGGGGATATCATATTCCACGGCCAGATGAAGGCTGTTCCGGTAACACGAGGCCAGCAGCTGATCTTCGTTGTGGGTGCCTCCCTGCCAAACAGGTCCCACGGTGTGTATTACATACCGTGCCGGCAGGCGGAATCCCGGTGTAATCTTTGCTTCCCCGGTGGGACATCCGTTCAGCTTCCTGCAGGCTTCCAGTAGCTGAGGGCCGGCTGCCCTGTGAATGGCTCCGTCCACTCCTCCGCCTCCCAGCAGGGTGGTATTTGCAGCATTCACAATGGCCGTTACTTCCTGCCGGGTGATATCGCCCTGAATCAGTTTGATACGGTCCATATTCCTGCTTTTTTCCGGTTCCTTTGCACCTGATCTGATTACCTGAGTTTTGCCCCCAGCTCTTTTTCAAAACTTTTCAGCAATCTGGCCATAACCTGGTCAATCTGCTTGTCAGTCAGTGTTTTATTTTCGTCCCGCAATACAAAGCTTACCGCGTACGATTTTTTCCCTTTTTCCACCTGGGGGCCTTCGTACACATCAAACAAATTTACGTTTTTCAGTAACTTTTTCTCGGTTTGCAGTGCCAGTTCGTACACCCGGCTGAAGGGGACTTCCCTGTCGAGCACCAGGGCAAGATCTCTCCTCACTTCCGGGAAACGGGGAATGCCTGTAAAACGGATACGTTGCCCGGCAAATAATTCCAACACATATTCCCAGTGGAAATCAGCATAAAAAACCGGTCCTCTGATGTCCATTTCCCTGAGCGTTTCCCGGGGGATATTTCCCATGGTCAGCAGAACTTTCCCTCCGTGCAGATATCTTGTTCCTTCTTCGAACAGGTCGTCGGGTGAATGATCCTGTTCCAGAGTACCGGGATCGATTCCCAGACGGACAAGCACTTTTTCAGCCACAGATTTCAGGGTGAAAAAGCAGACCGTTTCTTCCTTTCTGTGCCAGTTCAGCGGTTCCCTGTTGCCGGTGATCCAGATGCCCAGTCTTTCTTCCTGAAGGTACTGACTGAAATCCTTTCGGGATGACCGGAGATCATTCATGAAATAGATGTGTCCGAATTCATAAAGCTTCAGATCGTTCTGCTGTCTGTTCTGGTTATGCCTGATGGCTTCGAGACCGCCGAAAAGCAGCGTCTGCCTCATCACATCCAGGTCCTGGCTCAGTGGGTTGTACAGTCGCACACATTTTTCTTCCGGAAAGCTTTTGCTTTTTGAATAATACGTATGGCTGGTGAGTGAATTCGACATGATCTCGGTATATCCGCTGGCAGTCAGCATGTCGGCTATCATGTTTCTTACCCGGTCGGGCTCGGGTTTTTCTGCATACGACAAGCTGGAACGCATCACCGGCGGACTTTCTACCTGATTATAACCGTAAATGCGGAGCACTTCTTCCACCAGATCGGTCTCCCTGGTCACATCCACCCGGTAGGCTGGAACCCTGGTTTTCAGTCCATCCGCATTTTTTTCCAGAATTTCAATTTCCAGGGCTTCCAGGATGGAAATGATGGTTTCCGGCTCGATTTGTTTTCCTATCAACCGGGCGGTTCTTTCATAGGAAAATTCCACCGTATGATCGGGTATGGGATGGGGATAACGATCGATTATATCGCTGCTGATCTTTGCCCCGGCTATCTCTTTTATCAGCAGAGCCGCTCTTTTCAGCGCATACAGGGTCATGCGGGGATCGGCTCCCCGTTCAAAATGAAAGGAGGCATCGGTATTCAGCCCGTGCCTGCGTGCGGTTTTCCTGATAGATAGCGGATTGAACCAGGCACTTTCCAGAAAAACCCGGGTGGTTGTTTCAGTCACCCCCGAACGCAGTCCACCGAAAACTCCTCCGATACACATGGGTTCACGGGTGTTACAGATCATCAGATCCTCTTCCGAGAGTTCCCTTTCCACCTCATCCAGGGTGACAAACCGCGTTCCCCGGGGCATTTTTTTCACCACCACCGTTCCGCCTTCTATCCGGTCGGCGTCGAAGGCATGAAGAGGCTGACCGATTTCATACAATACAAAATTGGTTATGTCCACCACATTGTTTACCGGAGTGAGTCCGATGCTGCGCAGCCTGTTTTGTAACCACGCCGGGGAAGGGCCTACCTTTACACCGGTCAGGGTAACCCCTGCATAACGGGGGCAGGCTTCTTCATCCTCTATCCTGACATCGATGGATAACTCGTAGTTGTCGGGTTTGAAGGCCTGCACCGGAGGCAGCAAGAGTTTTGTCTTATTCCGGATGGAAAACCAGGCTGCCAGGTCCCGTGCCGCCCCGTAATGTGACCCTCCGTCGATGCGGTTCGGGGTAAGGCCCACCTCGAAAACCGTATCGGCGTAGAGCTGAAAATATTCTGATGCAGGGGTTCCGGGTCTGGCGGAAGGATCAAGTACCATGATGCCCGAATGATCCGTTCCCAGTCCCAGTTCGTCTTCCGCGCAGATCATTCCTTCGCTGATTTCCCCCCTGATCCTGGTTTTTTTGATCTCGAAAGGTTTGTCGCCCTGAAAAAGAACGGTTCCGGGCAGAGCCACCGACACCTTCTGTCCTGTCGCCACA
>Ga0190345_1000122_pt1 | contig 23733 bp, 10 predicted proteins | sample 48721334_MG_FD_161674 | JGI IMG/M metagenome (GOLD analysis project Ga0190345, IMG submission 161674) | Hydrothermal vent microbial mat bacterial communities from Southern Trench, Guaymas Basin, Mexico - 4872-13-3-4_MG | ecosystem: Environmental > Aquatic > Marine > Hydrothermal vents >...
CACTCATTGATTTACCTTATGACGGCCCAGAACCCGCTTATGAAATATGGCGACAACGCACTCAAAACTATCATAATGAGTAACGGGTAATACTCGATGATCACGTTTTTAGTCTGACAAGAATAACTACAAGGATTGTATGTTTATGAAGGGATTTAAATCGAATCGATATGAGATATCTCAATTATCTCACCTAAATCTAAATTTAGACTCGAAAGAATAACTGGCGATCCGCTTATTAATCCTTTTTTATATACAATCCTTGTAATTCTATTTTCCAAGGAAAGCAAAAATGTTATAGAACTTGTTCATTATCTGTCATTAGCGAAGAAATCCGTTTTTATATACAATCCTTGTAGTTATTGCTTGGGTTTAGAAAAACGTGATCATCGAATGTCATAAAGTGAAACTATGATAGGAACTACCCGGATCATTCAAATGAAACAACCTGTTACAAGCAAGAAATTTTCTCTTATTATGGGCCTAACAACCGTTCTCATTTTGGGCCTACCTAGCTGTGATGATGATGACGAAGAAGTGAGTAGCGAGGTAACCACACCTAAAACCGAACTACTACAAATTGGGGGCATTTTTCCATTAACTGGAGTACTTGCTGAATTTGGAGAACCCTCGCAGAAAGGCGCTGAACTGGCTATCAAAGATTTGACAGAAGCCGGCTTTCAGGTTGAGATGACCTCAAGAGACAGTGGCTCTGATCCCACCGAGAGTGTAACCGCAGCCAGTCAGTTGGTTTCCGAAAAAAACGCACAAGTCATTCTCACGGCCTCAGGCAGTGAAACTATCCCGGTGGCTGAACAAGTCACGATTCCCAATCAAGTGCTGCAAATTTCCTACGCAGCCGTTTCACCCACTGTCAGTGTGCTACCCGCCGATGACGGGCATGATTTGTTGTTCCGTACTAATGTGCCGGGTACAGCACAAGGGATTGTTTTAGCGAAAACCGCCATTGACAAAGGCTACAAGAAATTAGCGATACTTTACGTTGATGATGCCTTAGGCCAAGGCACTTCCCAAATCTTTACCGACAACTTTGAAAATTGGGGCGGCCAAGTGGTTGCCGCAGTAAAGCACAGCACTCAGGTTCAAACCACTTACGTGGATGAGTTAACCCAAGCGGCTGTAGACGGTGCCGAAGCCTTAATTGTTATCAGTTTTCCACAACACATTATCGTCTTTCTCCAAGAAGCCATGGCCGGTCAGTTTTTCGAGAATTTTCTCTTTATCATGGCACAGCAGACCGAAACGGTTACTAACGCTATGGGAAGCATGCTTGAAGGAGTCTGTGGTACGGCACCTGCTGTGGTTTTCACCGATTCACTGGAAAAATTCAATGTCCGTTACCAAGCAGAATACGGGACACTCTCAAGTCCGATTGCCGGTAACGCTTATGATGCAGTTGTGGTTTCAACACTAGCGGCTTATGTAGTCCAAGCCAAAAGTGAAACCCTGACACCAATCACTATTCGTGATCAGTTACGTGAGGTAGCCGGCGCACCGGGTGAGCGGGTGGAGTCTCAGATTGACGAATTAAAACGTGCACGGGAACTGTTGCAAGCGGGTAAACCGATTAACTACAACGGTGCGTATACTGACGTTGACTTAGATGAAAAAGGCGATGTTTCAGCACCCATTGACGTTTGGTGCATTAAAAACGGTCAAATGGTCACTGAAAATACCTTTATGCCTAACAACTTTGAAGTAGTCGGTCAAGCCGGGATGTTTTTTGATGGCAGCAAAGACTTTGTGCGCTCCCAAGAAAGCCCATTAGGTAATCTCGTCGCTGACGTGATGTTAGCTGGTGCCAAAGCCAGCGATAATACGGTGGCGGCCTCTTTTATCAATGCCGGTTCACTGCGTAATAGCATTGGTGAAGGCGAGGTCACTCATAGTGAATTGTTGATGGTATTACCGCTCCTAGAAATCTGATACTATCTACTACTATATAGTAAAATGTAACAAGATCACGCTGGCCGAGCAGTATTGCCTAGCGGTTCGTGTGCCGGAATCGCGCCGGTCAAAGTTCGAGAAAGAGGTGGCCCCTTCGTCCCAACCAAAGGCCCTTGCGTTTGGTTGGATCGGTCAGTTATTTCCGCCGCCCGAACCCGTGCTACATGCACCACTGATTTGAGTTTTCTGGACACACGCCGCCAGAATGACCACACATGCTTCTTCCGATTCCTCACGGGTAGGGAGAAGGTGACGTGACCACCTTTGTTGTTTGGGATGAAAATTTCATCTTTACAACTAGACGGGGCGCGTTCAGAAAATCGGCATAACCGTCGCGCTATAACTAACGCGGCGGCATGATGTACTGTTAACCCATATCGAGTTGCATACTTGACTCGACCTATTACTGAGGTAAACGCTGGATTGACTTTATAAACTCTCACACCAGACTTTAAAGCCCTAGCTTCTATAAATTGTCTGAATTTTGTATAAGCAAAAGAATTGAGCATCCGAGCATTCTTTTTTGAACTATTTTCTTTTAAAACACTCTTTTTCTGTGAAAAGTCTAAGTCTTCAATAACAACTGGTTTTAATGTCTTTTCTGAACGTTCGACAATGACCTTAACAGCTTCGCCAATGAGCGCTTCTGTTTGACTTTTCGACAAGCCAACCGTATTAAGTGGTATGGTTTCTGTCTCAATAGGATTACCAAATCGGTCGGTTTCAACCAAAGCAATATGATTGGCGTTTAAATCTATACCTATTGTACCTATATGTTTCAAGGATTTAATGGGAACGAGAGGTCTCGCAGTACTAACAAAAACTCGCCAGCCTTTTTTGTCACGCAAGAACCTGTAGGTAATAGCTCTACCATAATGTTTGCTCTGAGCATTTTTTATTTTTTTCAGAAAACGACGTGCTTCATTCTCGTCCAAGGCCGCTTCAATAATATCCAGCCCATATTCAAATTTTACACCCGCAATGGAAACATATTTTCCATGTTTCGGGACTAAAGCGTCTGGCATCCGTATTTGTAAAGTCAATGTTCCATCTTCTTGGGGTATTGCTACACAAAGTTGGTTTCCAGCCGTTTCATCTTTTGAACCAATCAAAATAAACTGATTGCTACGCGCTTTTTGCCAAGCTTTTTTCCATTGTTCAAAGCTTTTATAGCCATTCGCTTTTAAATTAAATTGTGCATTAAACAATTTTTTTGAACCAAAACAAATACGAACACGCCCAGTAGCCTTATCTGATTTCAATTGTTCTAGACGCTTCTCTAACCGTGCGAGACGACGCTTTTTTTGATGAAGTTTATAATCATGTTTTTGACGCTGACTAGCTTCTACTTCTTTTTTTGAAAGTTTTTCAATCGTTTTTTTGGTTTGTTCGACTCGTTCTTGATTTTCACTAATGTAGCGTTCAAGATTTGAACGATAAGAATTAATCTTACCTTGCAAGGTAAAATTAATAGAATTAAAGTGCCTAGACAAAATTCCAAAAAAAGACAAGAAAAAGGATTTGATCTGATTAAATACTTTTCCTTTAAATGTGTCCACCTTTTGGCTCTGGGCAAAAAGGTGACGTTCTACCTGCGATAACAACGTAGCGCAATCATCTAAAGCGGCTGTCTTCGCCTCTGGCAAGTTCTTTAAACGAGTTTGATAAGTGCTAATAGGATCGTCTATAGTACCTGAGTTATTTTTTCTGGTTTTTTGAGTCATAATTCGGTTATTTATTTGTCAAGTATGAACATATTTTCTCAAACAGCAATAAAAAATACAACCCCCTTAAGTCAGCATATCTGGTATCAGATAATGTTACATAGTAATAGATAGTAATAGATTTCTCAACACTGCTACTAGCCCTTTGGTAATACACTGGTTGTTTTAGATATCAGCGGACGTGAATTAGTCGCGGCGTTAGACACTGGCTTTAGTCAAGCCGGTGGCGAAGCAACTGGCGCGTTTCTCAGCGTGGCGGGTATGCAAGTCACCTATTGCGATACGACACCGTGTGCAGATGCACTACTTGACAATGGAATCGTCACCAGTGTGACGATAAACGCAGAAGCCATTGATCTGAATAAGACATATCGTGTCGCTACCCATGATTACTTAGCCGGTGGTGGTGACAACTTTACCATGCTAGAAGAAGCTTGCAATAACGGTGGTTACTGCGAAAATACCGGCAAACTGTTAGTCGATTTATTAGCCGGAGAATTTCAAAATAATTCCCCAGTAACGCGAAATGTTGAAGGGCGGATAACTAAAATTTCCAGCCAATAATAGAGTTTATACCGAGTTAACATAACTCATTGATTTACAGTGTAAAGGAGTCCAAACTTTAGTTTGGCAGGCGTGTTTGGCAAGGCACATTCCCATTTTAAGGGAAAGTCTTTTTTAAAATCCTTTATTATATACAATCCTTGTAGTTATATTTATCCTACGCGCCCACAAACGAATTGATAGGGGCAAAACATAATGAACTACAAGGATTGTATATAAAAACGGATTTCTTCGCTAATTTAGCTAGCGCAATAGACATTATCGGCTAATAAATCAATTCCTTATAGTTATTATTTTCTAAAAATCCGTTATTATATACAATCCTTGTAGTTATATTTATCCTACGCGCCCACAAACGAATTGATAAGGGCAAAACGGATTGGAGTCCAAATATTGATAAAAGCCGATGTTGAGTACTAAATTCGTTTATCCGCGTAATTCGTTGTACTAAATTCATTTATCCGCGTAATTCGTTGTACTAAATTGTTGTACTCAATTAATTCGTTTATCCGCGTAATTCGTTGTACTAACTAAATTGTTGTACTCAATTCGTTTATCCGCGTAATTCGTTGTACTAAATCCTTATAGCTATTAGTTTCTAAAAATCCTTTATTATATACAATCCCTGTAGTTATATTTTCATGAGAGTTTGAACCATGCCGGAGACTGAAATAAATGTCAAAAAAAACCACCACCATTATTTTGATTATCGCGTTTTTGCTTGCCGCGCTATTTGTTTTGGAACGATGGCGTGACAATCCAGACGCTTCGGGAGAAGCCCCAATTGCAGAAGTAAAACCGCCTCAAAAGGAGATACCCTCTGAACTCATCGATCAGATTATCGGCCCCTTCAACAAAGGGGTTGCCCTGATGGAACAATATCAATCAGTAGATGCCGTCAAGCAATTTGAAGAAGTTGTTCGGCTAGCACCCGACTGGATTACTGGGCGGCTGAATCTGGGTATTGCCCTTCTGAACACACAGAAGAATGAAGACATTCTCCGTGCTGAAGAAGAACTCAAATGGGTCATCGAACGGACGCCAGATAACCCTTATGCCCACTACGCCCTCGGCATGTTGTTCCGGCACCTTGGTTTATTCGAGGACGCAATAGCCGAGTTCCAAACGGTACTGAAAATCGATCCAGAAGATGCCGACGCACATTATCAAGTCGGTTTTCTTATCATGAAAAATGATCCGGTAGCTGCTAGGCACCACTTTGAAAAAACATTGGCTAAAAAATCTCATCATGAAAAAGCCGCATTAAACCTACAAAGATTATTGATGAGGGCTGGGGAAAAACAACGGGCGCAAGAAATGTTAAAGCGTTATCAAATGTTAAAGTCTCATCTGACGCTCAAATCACCTTCTGGTTCTGGCATATCTTATGGCATGAAGTACGGTGAAATGGGACGCTACGCGGAAGTTGTTCGCGCTTTCGGGGAACCAGAAGGCAGCCTTGAAACACATACCGTACCTGCCTATACCAATATAGCCCAAAATTCTGGCCTGACACAGATCGCGCCCGGCACCCCAGGCTGGCCCGGCATGTCTTCTCAGAAAACCGTCGCAGCCTTTGCTCCCGGCATTGCCGTTGCTGACGTAGAAGGCCAAAATGCGCTTTACATCTATATAACGGGCATTGAACCAACAGGTATGCTCTATCATTATCACGCCGGGCAATTTTCCCCGGTACAAAACACCGGCATAGCAGCTCAAAATGCCATTGGTGCCTTTTTCGGCGACTACGATGGCGATGGTGATCCAGACCTTTACCTCACATGCGTTGGCCCCAACCGGCTTTATCGAAATGATGGGGAGGCTAAGTTTACCGACGTAACCGCGACGAGTGGTACGGGAGGGGGCGCGTTCCTCAGTGTCGGTGCCGCGTGGACAGATGCAGATCACGACGGCGATCTTGATCTATACGTAACCAACTTCTCCTCACTAACGACGGAAACCAATGGCGCACCAAACTTCCTATGGCGGAACAACGGCAATGGCTCATTTACCGAAGTCGCCACCAAATCCGGAATAAGCGGAGAAAATGCGGCCAGCATGGCAGTCCTTTTCTTTGATATTGACGATGATCGGGATACCGATCTTTACCTCATCAATCATGGTTCAGCTAATCGGCTATTCCTGAATGATCGGGCTGGACAATACACCGAAGCAACTTCGTGGTTTCCTGAACTCGCCGATACGGGCCCCGGTTTGGGCGCGTTACTCGGTGATGTGGATATGAATGGTCGGCAAGACATTCTTTTGTTGCGAGGGCCTGAACCACCGCGCCTTTTTCTACAAATAGCACGGGGCGATTTTGTAGAAGATTCTGCTTTTAAATCAAACACTTGGCGTTTAGAAGGCGCGTCTGGGGGCCTGTTCGGTGACATTGATATCGACGGCGATTTGGATCTAATACTGCTCAGTGCCGCGATTAATGGAAAAATAAAACATCAAATCATGATGAACAAGGGCACCGGCCACTTCGAGTCACCGGTGGCTTTCGGGGAAGATCGCAGTGCGCCAGACTCCAGAGGTGCAGTGGCGGTGGATATTGACCGGGATGGTTCGCTTGAACTGATTGTCACCCGGATTGGTGCAGCACCGGAAGTCTGGCACACCACCGTCCCTGAAAATCGGCACTGGCTTGAGGTGATTCCCACCCAAGCTGGAAAAGAAAAGGTATGGATAGAACCCAAAGCTGATGGTCTCTTCGTGGAAGTCAAAACAGGCCAACGGCTACAAGTTGCCAGTGTGACCGCTTCATCTGGTTACCTTGGCTCGTTCCCACGCCGTTTGCACTTCGGTTTAGGCGAACAAGGCAAAGCTGACTACGTGCGCCTTTTTTGGTCGGATGCCGTACTCCAAAGTGAGTTAGAAGTCGCAGCCAATCAAAATTGGCTCATCAACAAGATGCAGCGCAAACCATCAAGTTGTCCAATACTTTTTGTTTGGGACGGTGAGCGTTTTGCGTATGTCACTGACTTTCTAGGTGTCGGTGGTGTTGGATTCTTTATTGAACCCGGTGTATATGCCCCACCCGATCCCACTGAGGATGTCCGTATTCCCCCGGAACTCATCGCACCGCGTAATGGACGTTATATCATCAAGGTGGCCGAGCCTTTAGAAGAAGTGACTTATCTTGATCAGTTGCACCTCGTTGCCTACGATCACCCCGAAGGTTGGGAAATCTACCCAGATGAACGCTTTACCGGAACGAAACCGTTCCCCACCGGTAAGCCTTTTGCGGTTGCCGAGAAAATTTTTCCACAAGCGGCTCGGAACCATCACGGCGAAGATGTGCTTGACAGAATACGGAAAATTGATCGAAAATATGCACAGCCGCCCAAGGATACACGGTTTATTGGCTATGCCGATGATCACTGGATTGAACTAGACTTTGGAGATCAACTCCAAAACCTAGATTCTAACGCATCCCTGATACTTTATTTATATGGATGGGTAGAATACACCTATTCCCACGTCAACTATGCCGCATATCAGGCCGGGATCACGATGCGTTCACCGTGGATTGAAGTGCCTGATGGAAAAGGTGGCTGGCGCGTCGCCGTGCCAGAAGCCGGATTCCCGGCCGGCCTTCCCCGCATGATGACCCTTGATATTTCTTCCCTTAGGAAAGAAAAGCGTATGCGGATCCGTACCAATATGGAAATATTCTGGGACCAAATCTTTGTAGGAGAAAACGTTTTGGGGCCAGAACTGCGGATGAATACATTACAACCCACAGTTGCTGAACTTCGTTATCTAGGTTATCCCAGCGAATTTTCACCCGATGGTGCCATTCCGACTCTTTACGATTACCAACGCCTTGATATGGGCGTTCCCTTTAAAAACATGACAGGAGAATTTACGCGCTTTGGAGATGTGCGTGAACTATTGAAAAATGTCGATGACCAATTTGTCATCATGGCGCGAGGCGAAGAGATCGCCTTAGAATTTGATGCTTCAACGCTCCCTAAACTGCCAACGGGGTGGAGTCGCACAATCGTATTGCACAGCGATGGCTACTGCAAAGATATGGATATCTATACCGCTTTCCCGGATACAGTTAAGCCGCTCCCTTATCACGGCATGAAAAACTACCCACCGGCAGAGCCGAACCCAAATCTCAGTGCATCGGAAGAATACCAACGAGCTTGGAACACACGGCGGATTGTGGGCAATTAAGGGATTATTGGAGAAAACGTTTAGACAACTCCCAAATAATACCTGTTTAACGCCCCTGATATTGCAATACCATTAATTTCAAGCTAAGAGCGTGTTTTAAACTCGACTTAACCCATTGTTTTATAACCAATAGACTATGTTATAACTGATTTATTCTTGGCGTTTTAAAACACGCTCTAAGTACTGGACAAAAAATTAAATCTGCACTGTAACTCATTATTGAATTTCTCAGTAAAAGGCCTTAGATAAAACTTATCACCGGACAAAAGTCCGGTGCAGAGATAACCAAGAAGAAATCCCCGGCAGGTAAAAAATTAAAGTCGTTATTTGGACTCAATATTTTGACCATTATTTTTGTATGGCTATTGGCACTGATTTGTGGGCCATCAAACCGTTTTTAAAAGTCAAACTTTGCCGCGGACAATTTATTGAAATCATTAAAATTTGTATGGTTATTGGCACTGATTTGTGGGCCATCAAACCGTTTTTAATATTCAAACTTTGCCGCGGACAATTTAGTTGTACGTAATTCGTTTATTCGCGTAATTGGCGTTCCATAACGAAGTTTCGTTGTACTTAATTAATTCGTTTATCCGCGTAATTCGTTGTACTTACTTAATTCGTTTATCCGCGTAATTCGTTGTACTTAATTACTTAATTCGTTTATCCGCGTAATTAGTTGTACTCAATTCGTTTATCCGCGTAATTAGTTGTACTGAATTCGTTAATCCGCGTAATTCGTTGTACTCAATTCGTTAATCCGCGTAATTCGTTGTACTCAATTCGTTAATCCGCGTAATTCGTTGTACTCAATTCGTTAATCCGCGTAATTCGTTGTACTAAATTCGTTAATCGTGAGGACATATATTACTATGCGTAAATCTACTTGGACAATTATTGCTTTAGTTCTGCTAACCACAGCCGGCATAACAGGTTGGATTGTATGGCCGATTTTCTTCGCGCCATCCGATGCCCCGCCTCCACCAACAGAACAGCTTGAACAGATTGCAGAAGCACGAGCATTTGTTGATGTAACGAAAGCGGCCGGTTTTACCCACATCCACCACAAACCCTACCTCGATCCCAAACTGGATAGGATCATGTCATGGATGACCAGTGTCGGTGCGGCCGCGGCCGCTGGCGATTTCAATAATGATGGTTTCGTTGACCTTTATGTCACTGATTCTAAAAAAGGTAAACCGAATTACCTCTATCGTAACAAGGGTGACGGCACGTTTGTCGATGTAGCACCACAAGCGGGTGTAGCAGAAAATATCAATGACGACTCCGGCACCAGCATGGATTGTATATGGGGAGACTACGACAACGATGGCAACCTTGATCTGTTCATCGTCAAATGGGGCCGTGATATCCTATTCCACAACAACGGCGACGGCACATTCACCAACGTCACAGCCAAGGCCTTTCGCAACGAAAAGAATGAACCAGGATCACCTTGGACTAACGGTAACGCGGCAACCTGGGTCGATTATGACGGCGACGGCCTACTCGATATCTACGTGGGCAATTACTTCGCGCCCGTTGATCTCTGGCACCTAAAGCACACCCGCATTATGCACGACTCGTTCGAGAAATCGCGCAACGCCGGCAAAAATGCCCTATTCCACAACAATGGGGATGGCACGTTCACCGATGTGGCCCCCAAGTTAAACTTGGACGATCCCGGCTGGACACTCAGTGTCGGTCACGGCGACATCAACAACGACGGCTGGCCCGATATTTATTGTGCCAATGACTTCGGTACTGACCAACTGTTTCTCAACAAAGGCGACGGAACCTTTCGCAATATTACCGAACTGGCGTTTGGCGAGGACACCAAAAAGGGCATGAATGTCGATTTTGGCGATGTCGATAATGATGGCTGGCTCGACATTTACGTCACCAACATTACCACCGATGGATACTTAAAAGAGGGCAACATGCTGTGGCAAAACACGGCCTCGGATGAAAATGGGGTGCCTATTTTCATGGACATCTCTGTAGATACAGAAACCCATCATGGCGGTTGGGGTTGGGGCGCGAAATTCGTCGACTTCGACAACGATGCTGATCTTGACATCATAGCCGTTAACGGCTTTATCACAGCCGGCAAGGAAAACTACTGGTACGATCTTGCGTCTTGGACAGTTAAGGGGGAAGATGTTTCTGACGCTAAGAATTGGCCTGTTATCGGAGATCGTAGCTTTTCCGGCAATGAGACGACACGGTTATGGCGTAACGATGGACAGCAACGATTTAGCGAGATCGCCGCCAAAGCGGGTGTTGATAACCAGCATGACGGCAGAGGTATAGTGCTATTCGACTACGACAATGATGGTGATCTCGACATATACCTAGCCAATCAAGGTATGGCCCCCGTCTTATTTCGTAACGACATAGACGGAAGCAAAAACTGGCTGGGACTCCAGTTAATCGGTAATCCAAAGACCGGTTCCAATCGGGATGCCATCGGTTCAAGAATCACAGTGGTCACCTCTACTGGCCCCCAAATCCGCGAACTAGACGGAGGCAATAGTTATTCGGCCCAATCAGATCGGCGCGTTTACTTCGGCTTGGGAGATGATATGATCATCAACACACTTGAAATTCGTTGGCCCTCGCGTCGGGTACAAGTCATGCGTAATCTGCGAGCCAATCAAATTCTTACGATCCAAGAGCCAAGTGAGTTGCCTAAAGTCGCATCGTTGATCCCCACCAGCCGGGATAAAATCATGATGCCTCCCAAGCGCGGAAATATCCCGGAAATGGTGTTACCACCTGCTGAACGTGACGCGATACTTTCTGAACTTGAAGAAAAAGTGCGTAGCCACCCTAACGATATAGCCATAGCAAGCAAGTATCGTATTCAATGCATCAAACTGGGTGAATTTGACAGATCGACCCGTTTTTTTGAATCACTCACTAACGAGTATCCAAAGATTCGGAATATTCGCCTACAACTGGCCCTTACCTACGTGGATAAGATGCCCAAATGCGGGGGAATGGCAGCCATTGTCTGCAAGGGCACGTTAGCACGCAAATCTCTGGTTCAAGTCGGGATACTGATTGAAGCCGATGAAACCTGGTGGCCGGCAGTTTATGCACGAGCCATGAACCATCTTCATTGGCCGAGGGCACTAAGACACTCAACAATGGCAATCGCTGACTTCAAGAGATGTATTGCTCTACTCCAAAACCAAACTAAAAGTGGCTCAAAACAAGTACGTTCCTATCATGTGCGTACATACATTGGTCTAGGTGATGCCCTCGCCAAAAATGAGGAATTTAAGAAGGCACAAGTAGCGTGGCGAGAAGGATTGAGTCTATTCCCCGGTACACCTGAACTGAAAGAGCGTATCGCCCTCAAAACTGGCGAAGAAGCCCTCGCCTTTGTTGAAAAGGTACGCAATCTTGAAAAACAGATTGATACGGATTTTTCGTTTTTGCTTAATCCATAGAGTCAGGAGTCCAAACTTTAGTTTGGCAGGACTCCAATCTTGGATTGGATTTGTAGCGTCACTGCCATCAAGTTAAGCAACAAAACACCTATAAAAAGTATCAATAATGAAGCATGACAGAGGGCCATCACTTAATTTGAAATTTTATGGCCCTCAAAATTGATAGTCCAAATAACCCTAAAATTATCAATAAGAGGTAATAAAGAAGATGACAACTCTATCTCAAACAAGCGGCGTATCCGCCGCTCCAATTGATGCCGCTCGTGAGTGGCGTTCATCGCTGACGGGGCTGATAGGTGCCCTGTTGGTATTCGAGTCGCTGACGGGTTTTGCAATATACTTGTTACCGTTTAGCGCGTTTAACCAGTTTGGTGTGATTCTGCACACCTTACTAGGTATCCTTATGTTGTTGCCAATGGTTTGGTTTGTCGTTCGCCACTGGCTGGTGCGCGGCAAGGGTAATCTCAGTCATTACCAATTGCTCGGTTATGTCTCATTAGCCTTCTTGGTAGTGTGTATCGTTAGTGGCTTGGTTCTGACTTGGCAAGGCCTCGTTGGGCCGCGCATCAGTTACGATTGGGATGTGGTTCATCTGCTAACCGGAATGGGTTTGGTGCTATTCATGGTGATCCACCTTGCGACGGTTATTATACGCAAAGGTAATACTGATTTATCGCCGGGTGGTTTGATTAAGGCACGCCGACGCTTTTATCTTTACTCCACCGTGGGAAGCGGATTGCTGTTAGCATTCTGTCTATTGTGGACTACCCAGTATCAAGAACCATCAACCATCCGAGGCTTTTCGGATGACTATAATTGGCGTTTCGGCGAAGATCGTCCCTTTGCCCCAAGTTTGGCACGACTTGATTCTTCTGAATGGAGTGACACGCTCCAGCAGCAGGTACTCAAAGTCATTGGCAGTGAAAAGCAAGCTGCCTACCTTGCCGCATTGAATGAGCAGACACTGGAACCCGTTGGCCCATTAACGCGAGTGAAACAGGTGACGGGCCAGTTGAACCTGGGTACTGAACAACAACGCGAACTTGATATCATCCTGGCTGATGCCGCACAAAAAATCAAAGCGGCTGGCTCTGTTGAACCTCATGCGCTGGCGAGCTCAGAACAGTGCGGAACGAGTGGTTGTCATGAACAAATCTATAAGGAATGGCTCCCTAGTGCTCATCGTTATTCCTCATTAGACGACATGTTCCAACGTGTACAGACTTTAATGGCGAAAGAAACTTCTCCGGAACACACCCGCTACTGCGCTGGGTGTCATGATCCTATTTCATTGTTCACAGGTGCGAAGAACTCTGGTAATATCACCTTGAGCGTCGAAGGTGCCAACGAAGGTTCATCGTGTATCGTTTGCCATAGCATTGTCCAAACCGATATCCAAGGCAATGGTGATTATACGGTTCGACCGCCGCAACGCTACGTTTATGAATTGGATCAGAGGCCGATGGCAAAGTTTTTAAGCGATTTTCTGATACGCGCCTATCCAGAACACCACCTCCGCTCCTATTCGCGGCCATTATACAAAACACCCGAATTTTGTGGGGCGTGCCATAAGCAGTATATTGACAAAGAAGTCAACACAGACATTGGTAGAATTCAAGGCCAGAACCAGTATGATAGCTGGAAAAACAGTCGCTGGTATCATAAAGACAATCCCGAAAAAACCGTTGCTTGTCGTGAGTGCCACATGCCTTTGGTGGAAGCAAGCCAAGAACCCGCCAAGGGTGATGTTCTCGACTATAACCGCACAGCGGAAGATGGCAAACATCGTAGCCACAGAATGCTTGCAGCTAACCAATACATCCCAACCCTTCAGAACTTAGAAGGCGCGGAGCAACATGTCGCGTTAACTGAAAAATGGCTGCGTGGCGAAATTGAAATTCCTGAAATCGCTGATAAATGGACGACAGGGCCAGTGGTTCGCATGAAAATCCTTGCGCCAAAAACCGTGTTGCCGGGTAAAGAGGTTAATTTCCGAGTGGTTTTGACCAACAATAAAACCGGCCACGATTTTCCGAATGGCCCCCTCGACATGATCGAAAGTTGGGTTGAAGTGACCGTTACAGACGACAGTGGCAAGGTTGTTTATAGTGTGGGCGGCCTCGACGAAAAAACCGACATGGTGACTCAATCCCCCATTATCTTCAAAGCCGATGGCTTTGATCGTCAAGGTAAGCTTATTGACCGCCATAACCTTTGGGACTTAGTCGGAGCGAGTTACAAGCGGGCCCTCTATCCGGGTATGACAGATACCGTCCAAGTTCGCTTTCAATGCCCTTCAATGGCTAGGGGCCGTGTCAGCGGTGATACCTCACAGCCGGGACAACGTACTGATCAGTTTTCCTTCCCAGCACCAAAGAAAGAGGAAGCCAACCACCTCACGGTGACGGCTACCCTGTGGTATCGCAAGGCGAACCCGGACTTTTTGGATACTGTCTATGGTATTGAGACCAAAACACGATCCCCCATCACGAAAATAAACGAAGTCATGACTAAGATAAAGGTGGAAAAGAATGTCTAAGCCTCTTTTCAGTAAACGGCAGCGTCTCTTGCTCGGTTGGGGAGCCATTTCCGTCGTGGTAGTGCTTGTATTGGCCTACCTCGCCTTTACAGTCAAGCCGCCAGATGATCCTGCTACCCCTTCGGATGATGGCACCGAAGGAATAACCAATCTGTATGGTAGCAAGACTAACATCGTTAAATTCAGCTTTGAAGAGCGGCGAGAAGCGGCGGGGATTAACTTTCACCATTTCCCCGCGACTCGTCGCTCTTTGATGCCAGAGGATATGGGCTCGGGCCTCGCGTGGGGCGACTATGACAATGATGGCGATCCCGATCTTTTTTTGGTAAACTTCTACGGTTCCATCCTTGAGCCTATTCCTGACAATGCGGAAAAAGGCCGTTCGGCCTTGTATCGTAACGAAGGTAATGGGCGTTTCACCGATGTCTCAAAGAGATCGGGATTGGATAAAGCCAGCTTCGGGCTCGCCGCGGCTTGGGGCGACTATGACAATGATGGCGATCTGGATTTGTATCTCACCAACTATGGCCCCAATCTGTTATATCGAAACAATGGCGATGGCACATTCACCGATGTCACAGCACAAGCTCGGGTTGGCGATTCCGGCTTCAGTGCCGGATGTGGTTGGGGCGACTACGATAACGATGGTGATATCGATCTATATGTAGCCACTTATGTGAAGTTTAAGTATCGTGCCGAAGATGCGGCGATCATTTCCCAACAATACGGTTCAGAGATTCCGTATACCATCAACCCATCTTCCTATCCGCCGGCCAGCAACCGACTGTACCGTAACAATGGCGATGGCACTTTCGCGGAAGTGGCCGAAGCGGCCGGGGTTGCTAATCCAGACGGCCGATCACTCGGAGTGGTGTGGTTCGATTTCAACAATGATGGTTTAGTTGATCTATACGTAACTAATGATGTGTCGGCTAACGGCGTCTATCGCAACTTAGGTGACGGCAGCTTCGCTGATATCGGTGCCAGTTCACTGGCTGCCGACTATCGCGGTGCAATGGGAATGGCGGTGGGCGATTATGAACATGATGGTGATTTTGATCTGTTCGTCACCCATTGGATTGCTCAGGAAAACGCTTTTTTTGAAAATCGGATAGTCGGCGGCTTTAGCGATGAACAAGGCAAACCCCGGTTATTCTTTACGGACGAAGCCGACATGCTTGGGGGCCTCGGCCAGATATCCTTGAACATGGTAGGGTGGGCAACCGGCTTTGCCGATTTCGACAATGACAGCAACCCCGATCTCTGGATAGTCAACGGCCATACCTTGGAAATGGCTGATGACAACACGTTGCTTCAGCCACAGCGAATGCATCTATTTCATCACGAACCGGGCCGAGGCTTTATTGAAGTCGGCCAACAAGCCGCACCCGTTCTCGCCAAACCTGTTGTCGGCCGCGGCGGTGCCCAAGCCGATTACGATGGAGATGGCAAAATAGACATTGCCGTCATGGTACATAGTGGTGTACCCCTCTTGCTCCACAATACCTCAACTGGGGACGGCCATTGGCTCGCCCTGCGCCTACGTCAGAGCGGCGGCAATACCTACGCTCTCGGTGCCCGCGTCACGGTACGCACCGGTGAATTAGTACAAACCGCTCAAGTGGGGGCCGAAGGTTCATACCTTTCTCAACACCACTCTGATCGACACTTTGGTTTAGGCCCAGCAACTCAGATTGATGAACTAACAATTTATTGGCCCGACGGCGCGGTGGAGAAACATCAGGATATCGAATCGGATCGACTGCTGACATTTAAGCATGTTGCTGACTATAGACATTAACGAAGCAATAAACTCTTTGGAGTCCAAAGCTTTAGCTTTGGGCGTCTATTTTTTTGGACTCCAACCAAGCGGTTTTTTTATCAAACCAATGCAATGCGTCAATGCCATAAAATTAAGGAAAAGGCGGCCCGTTTGTAGTAGGCGATTTATCGCCTCACGCAACTAGTCGTCCTTCCTTTCTTCCGTTTGACAGCCGCCGCGGGAGTTGGCAAAAAAGCTTAAAGATTGTGGCATTTTTTAAGTTCCGAGTGCCCGCTTGGGATGGCCCACAAATCACGACGTTAAAAAAAGTGGCAGCTTGAATTTCACACCCCACGCCCATATTAACATTCGGTAGCCGCCGCGGGCGTTAGTTTGGCAGAGTAGTGACACGCGGGCCGGTCATTTAGATATATTTTTTAGGGTTATTTGGACGGTCTTGTTTGGGGGCCATAAAATCATTTGGATGCTTTCAAATTAAGTGATGGCCCCCTGTTGCGCTTACAATTCAATCCCTTATATTTAAGATTTAAGAATATTGCGCTTTCTGAGCCATTATTGGTTAACCGGTTGATTTCACCAACCGCGCATGTTACCGGCATTAATGTGCAGCCGATGCACTTGTTCCGCCAAGCGCCGGGCAAAGGTTTTTTTGAAATCAGCCAACAAACCGCACCCGTCCTCGCCAAACAGTTTGTCGGCCGCGGCGGTGCCCAAGCGCTACACTTTGGTTTAGGGCCAGCAATTCAGATTGATGAACTAACAATTTATTGGCCTGACGGCGCGGTAGAAAAACATCAGGATATCGAATCGGATCGACTGGTGACGTTTAAGCATGTTGCTGACTTATAGACATTAACGAAGCAATAAACTCTTTGGAGTCCAAAGCTTTAGCTTTGGGCGTCTATTTCCAAAGCTTAAAATGCAAATTTTTATTTTAATTAATAGACTTGTCCGTAAATAAATAAGAAAGCCAGGGGCGTTGCCCCTTTTTTTAATAACACGCCCCTTAGTTGCTCATAGAAAAGCCCCAACGGGGCGACATTAATATAGCCAGGGGCATCGCCCCTGGAGGAAAACCCTTATTTTCGGACAGAGCTAATATTTCTATTTTATGAAAGGAAAAAAGAATTCTAAAATTTCAGTTGAAAATTCCCCTACAACTGAAGACAAAAAACCAACCTACAACGATATTTATCTACCCATACTTCGTGATGGTTACGATGTTGGTTTTAAACTCATTCTTGGTCCTACTGGGAATGGTAAAACCAGTGCGCTTTATGAAGATCATAATGGGGGAGATGAATTTGTTTTTAATGTCCTACCCAAACTGGGAAAAGCGGGCAGAAAAGCCATATTTACCACCCATAGAAAAAACATCGTCAAAGATGTTGTCAATGGTTGCCAAAATGCCGGCGTTAAATATGTCCATTTGCGGGCCCATGCTGACATTATCAAAGGTATTATCAAGAAGAAAGATGGTGTCCAAAATCTCATCAATGAATTGAGTGATTTGGATTTTTTTAGTTATACCACCAGATGGGTAGGTGGTGGTTATAAAGGTGTTGATGACAAATATATCAAAAAGCAATTTAGGATAATTGCTGATCTGGTCAGTATTGCGAAAAGTGGACGAGATGAGGCGGAAATACGCACTAAATGTGGACAATTATTAAGTATTTTCAGGAGAGCCATTAAGGAATTGTCCAAAGTGCGTCAAGAACGTTATGAGCTTGTTCTAGAAAATCAGCTTGTCCAAGAACTTTTCCCTTTTATTGCCTTCAAGCACGATCCCACTCAAATTGTTTTGTTGGCAACCTTGCAACGATTGGGGCTCCCTTTTTTTGATGGCAAAAATGATCAGACGTTGTATGACTTAAAGGGCTATGTCATTTTTATGGATGAGTTTGATTATCTGCCCACTGCAATGCTGGACAACATTATTGAGGGCAGAAAAAACATTCGTCCTGTCAATTTTGTGTCATTGTTTTGCGAATATTTTGCCGGCAAAAACAATGATCACAAAGTGATGCAAAAAGCCATCGACATTGCGGGAGATTTTGAAAGTGACATGATGAAATTGGGTTTTTCATTTCCCAGAGGTAATACCGAAAAATACAAATTCTCTAATGCGGATGGGCTGTTCAGAAGGGGAGATGATTCAAATTTCGGCTATATCTTTGATGGCGGATATACCGTTTCTTCGGGTGTGTTTTATCTCAGAGATGAAATCAAGTCTGATGGCGAAAAGTCGTTTGTTTTTACTGATAACGATAGCGATGCCTCTTTCTTGTCTTTCTATGATATGGTTAAGTCTTTTGAAAACAAGATATTTACTTTTTTTAACAACCTTAGAAATAAGGTGCTTAAAGAGGACAAAAAATCTGGAAAAACAGAGGGTGCTAGGTTTTACGACACCTTAGTGAGAGAGGTTTACAATGAAAATAACGATGTCTCCACCACGGAGTATCAAAAATTCATTGAATACAACCATCCCGCAAATCGCCGTCCAAAGATTTCTATCAGGGAATTGCTTGACATCGTTAAACAGGATTATATCCATAATAAAAACAAGATCAAAGAAACGGTTATTAGCGAATTGTTGTTGCCAGAGTCGGTTAAGCCGGTAGAATTTGACAAGGATTCTGTCGAACTGTCTCCGGATTTAAAGAACGCTTTGTTAATTAATGAGAACACCGTTAAACGGGCAGCCAAATGGATTTTGCCAAATCCCAACGATTTACCCCATGATTGGGAAACTTATGTTTTTGCCTATGGTGGTGAAATTCGATTGCATTTTGCTTCCGGCATTTCAGGTGTTATCAATAAACGCCTATCTTCTTATGTCTTGAAAAAAGGCACTGTGATAAAGCTTCGTAAATCCCTCACCCGCGAGAGTGATTTTCAAGCATTGTTGATATATCCCAACATCAGACTGCTAGATTGTGATGACCGATTTTATTCTAATGGTTACAACTACAATCAAATTATAGATGGCTCTAATTTCCACAATCCAAATCTGGTTTATCTCAATAATTACAACATGCCAATAACACCAGAAGGCAGGCTGTTTGCGTTGACAGCGAGAAATCTGGTTTTTGGTTTGACGGCAACCGGAGATATTGAACGCCACTTTGGTTCTTTTGCGTTGCGCTGGCATAGTCATGCTTTGAAAATTTTTCAAAAAGCACAAGAAGAAAGTGCGGATGGTCTTAAAGTCTATATTAATCAAGGCTTTGAGGCAGATGATAAAATGATTGCAGCCATGCTTAAGCAAAAGAAGCTGCTTAGAAAAACCAAGCTGCTGGATAGTGTCAGAGATGCTAAGCCTCTTAATGGCAAAGATGAATGGTCAGAAAAATTGCTCAAGGGTTTGGACTATCTCGGCGCGAATGGCGTGTATCTCTATGGTGATGAAGATGTGAAACAGGGCGTAAAAAAACGTAGGCTGAATAGAGTCTCCAGACATTTTGAGATATTGCGCTGGATATTAGAAGACAGTCAGAGAGAAACTCATCTGGTGTTTACAGACACCTTTAGTTTGACGCTAAAAATATTCAAGTGGTTTTCTCAAATCACGGCGAGCCAATCTGATGATGAGCAAACAATTGATAACGATGATATGCGCCCTGGTTTTCTTGATTTTCCTAAGTATTTGAAGTTTCGTTGTGTTGATCAAGCTGGGAACCCTCAAACTATCAGTGCTATTGAAATTGAACGTGTTGTACAAAGCTCAGAAGAGGACAAAGGCATTCCCACGGTGTTTTCTTTCACACTGAATCAAGATTTGAATCTGCAAAAGAGTTGTTACGTTATTTTTGCCAATGCTCGCACTTGGGACAACATTTACGATAATAACAAAGCGTTCTACAATCAAATTTTTGACAAAGCTGCTCAAGAAAATCGGCGAGTTGTTGTGATGACGCAACATGCGTCCGCTTCCAACGGTGTTAATCTTCAATTTGCCATAAAAACAGGCGATAACAAACCTGTGGAAAAAGATTTTGAAGGTATCCACATCCTTGATCCGCAATATTACTATTTCTCAGATGGTAGAAAAGATGACGACACCGATGATGAAGACGATCATCGTGATGATTCTGCCGTAAAAGAAAAAGCGATTTACTTGGCAAGCAAGCTAAAGATTAACGGGGTGATTACCACCGCCCAGTTAAAAGACTTTATTGGTCGATTTCATTTTGGCGACATGAATAGGCTTTATAAAAAAACCAATGATTATCGGTGTGATTTGTTTGCGCTATTTTCTCAGGAAATAGGGCGTGTGGAAAGAACCAGACGCGAAGCGCGTTCTACAGAGGTGACTATTAATCCTGAGATTCGTGATGTGATTGAACTTCTTTTAGACGATAAGATCAATGGCATGGTGATTGGAGAAGTCATCTATCGGCAAAGGCAAAATAGAATTTCAACACTTTTGGATGAGATTCTAAAAGATTTGGATAAGTCTGCGAACAAAACCCGTCGTTACAATAATCGGCGAAATGAACCATTGAATGGTATTCGTGCCAGATACGAAAAGGAAATGGAGGTGATTACTAAAAAGAAATTAGCCGCTTTACGCGCTGGCAAATTGTCTGATGAAAATGCCAAAAAGGTGAGAAAGTTATGGGCTGATATCAGAACAGCGGCCTTAAAAGGCGAATATACAGCCAAGTTAGACGGCTTTGACTTTCGTGATTTTTGTTCGGTGGAAACGAAGTATATCAATTATTACGAATATGACCAAGAAGTGGTTTATATCAAAGATGATAGTATTATTCCCAACCCCGAACCCAAATGTCAACGTTATTTTCTGAATAAAGTATATGAAGTGGTTCAGGAAAACACCGTAATAAGAAATTACTTTATCCGAAAGGGTTTTCAACTGAGTCATTCCTATACAAAAGATCAGCCCAATAGTATTTTTATACGAGAATTTCAACAAGCGATTGTGAAGGGGGCTATTGGTGAAGAAGGGCTTAAAGCGTTGTTGCAACACGCTGGTATTGAGATTGAAGACGACGATGCCATCCCCAATGGACTGTTTGAGTTGTTTGATTTTAAGGTAAAAGGATTACCGATTTATATTGATGCAAAAAATTGGAAGCCTGATATCATCAAAAAATTTGCCACTGAGCCAGAAGATGTCGATGTCCCTTCCAAAATTGGTCATCATGAATATGTGGAAAAAGGACTGAATACTTTACGGGCTATCAAGTCGTTACCTGGTAATGAGAATGCCAAGGTTATTTATATCAACCTGATGTATGAAGGAGAAAACTACTATACACAACAAGCTTATTATCGTGATGAGCAATGTCAGCGCGTATTTGACTATCAAGAAGCCTCTTTTGTTTATCTGGCGGGTGCGCTAGATTCTAGTAACAAGAACAAAGTCCACAAAATATTTGACGAATTGTTATCATATCTGGAAGCATCTTTGATGGAGATAGAACTTACGCACCCAATTGGATAAGTCATTTGATTTACCTTTCTAATGAGGACAACGAATTACAGGGATAAACGAATGGGAAATTCTAGTTTAAAATTTTGAATTTATTCTATTTATTATTATACTTTATTCGTTTATCCTAGTAATTCGTTGTCCTCATAGTGAGCACTAGGAGAGTAACAATGCCTAAAGCGAGAAAAGAAAACGCTATCAATCAGTTGTCTCTTTTTTCCACAGACTCTACTAATATGTCCAAAGCTAAAACTAAAACGGCCTTAAAAAAGCCTAAATCGAAAACGGCCTTAAAAAAGCCTAAATCGACAAAAGAAAGCCGTGTTTACAAAGTCAAAACGACTTCCTTTCTCCTCAAATCCGCCATTAACTATGAAGAAATACGCAAGCATTTTCGTGTTTTCATATATGATATGAGTTGGGGGTTATTCGAAAAAGCGCGTGGAGATGGTTATTCACGGATGCACTGCACGTTGCGTGATCAAACGATTATGGAAGATGGAACACAATACGCTTACTACATACTTAAAGGTCGTTTGCGAGTTTATCTGTGTCTTCCGCCTACCCTGTCTAAACCGCTAGAACTGCGTGACTATGATAATCTCCTGATGGATTGTAGAGAATTTGATGCCAGCACAGAAGATACGCTGGATTTAGTGGCGCTTTTCAAAGTCGCGCTTAAAAACTTCTGCGTGAAAGATGAAAGTGATGTCGCTTTTACGGGCAAAGGCAAAATTTATTTTCCAACTGGGGAAATGTACAAACCTGATGATAAGCCTGGTGTGGAACATAGAAAAGTGCTAGGCATTACCCCATTGCACAATTGGCGACGCGATAAACAGCTAGTGCGTCAAAGTGACGGGAAGCATGAGACGCTAGAAATACTCATGCGGGATAACTTAGGTAAAATGCGTCTACTGAGTCAAAAAAGAAAGAATGCGCTTACCGACGAAAAACTCAGATGGCAAACTTATTACAGGATGCCTAATAATGCTCAAACGTTTATCCAAGTCACCCCACATGATTTGAAGAACATCAAGACGATCAATGTGTCTGAAATCAAGGAAGAAAACCGGTATAAAAAGAAACCCGTATCAGAAACTTCTGAGACAACAAGCCAAACGGCAACACCACAACATGCCTTCAAAGAGCCTAAGAGAGCAGGCAGAAACTGGATTATCAATGTTTCCACCAAAAGTGAGGAAGAACTCAAACACTCAAGATGTTATGTACTTAACCAAAACTTAACCAAGATCCAAAGCTATTTGCAAGGCATTGGCATTGATGCAAAAATGCAAGAACTGAACTTTTCACGGGTATCAACCGGTACCAACAAACAGTGCAAACAAGAATTGCCATTCACTGATTATCCGGTGACACTGATTGATGCGCGTTTGAACAAATCAAGAGATTTTGAGGAAGTTCTCAACGCTTTATGTGCGGTTAGAGGCGATTGTCAATTTGTGATTAAAGATAAAACCATAATGGAAAACCCAGATGAAACTGAAAGGTTTTTGGTCATTCGTGATTATGGTAAAGAAGCCTTTGAAAAAGGCATCTTATCTTTTGAAAAATATGGCGATGATCCCTATCGTGACGACGAAAAGTTAAAGGCGAAAGGCGTGGTGTTAAAAACCTTAGTCATCAATCCGCAAGACAGAAAGCTGACCAACAAAAGTGCTGATGATGAAGATTATGACATCGAAACGGATGAAGATGGCAACGAGGATGAAGATGATAAAAAGGAAATGCAAACCTACTTCAAGACAAGTGGTAAGTATCTGCAATATAAACTTCCTTCTGAAAAAGACCTAAAAAGGGACTTGACAATCAGCCTCAGCGGATTACACATCAGAGATATTTTGATGAGAAATGAGACTATTTCTGAAAGGTTTCCTTGCTATAGTCTGATGGAAGGCTTAGTGTTCCTGTACCGGCAAAAAATGCTCTTTGTGGATAATGGCAAATTACACATAATCAACCTGTCTGATAGTGATTTTGACAGTGAATTCAAACGACTGACAGAAAGAGACTATAACGAGGTT
>Ga0190345_1000135_pt1 | contig 22893 bp, 17 predicted proteins | sample 48721334_MG_FD_161674 | JGI IMG/M metagenome (GOLD analysis project Ga0190345, IMG submission 161674) | Hydrothermal vent microbial mat bacterial communities from Southern Trench, Guaymas Basin, Mexico - 4872-13-3-4_MG | ecosystem: Environmental > Aquatic > Marine > Hydrothermal vents >...
AAAAAGCAAAGCAACTACAAGGATTCGTTATAATAACGGATTTGAAAAAAGCAACTATAGGCCGATTCGTTATAATAACGGATTTGAAAAAAAGCAACTACAAGGATTCGTTATAATAACGGATTAAAAAAAAGCAACTATAGGCCGATTTGTTGCTTATGAACGGATTAAAAGCAACTACAGGCCGATTCGTTATAAGAAAGGATTAAAAATCATTATGAATACAAGAGATTATAGAAAGTATTAACCTATAAAAATACCACAAAACAATCCGTTTATTCCGCTAATCCGTTGTACTAGACGACAGGATGACAATTTTCTGAATACATAACAGGAGGTAAAATGGTAAATTCATCTCACAACCGTAGCCACTTTCGTGGTTTGCTGGGCTCTTCCGAGCCGATGCAAACCCTTTATCAAGCGATTGATAAGGTGGCTTCAAGTAAGGCACCCATACTTGTTACCGGAGAAGGTGGCACGGGCAAAGGATTCTGTGCCGAAGTGATTCATCAAAAAAGTCAACGCACCGGTAAACCATTTATTGTTCTCAACTGTGCGGCGATTCCCAAAAACTTGGCAGAGAGTGCATTGTTTGGTCATCTCAAAGGGGCCTTTACCGGTGCGCTGAAAAACCAAGACGGTGCGGTGAAAGCCGCCGATGGGGGTACTTTGTTTTTGGATGAAATCGGGGAAATGGATGTCACCTTACAAAGTAGCTTGCTACGCTTTTTGCAAACGGGAACATTTCAGAAAGTCGGCAGTGATAAGGAAGAACAAGTGGATGTCCGCTTGATTGCTGCTACCAACCGCGATATTTCGTCAGACATCAAAGCGGGGCGCTTTCGGGAAAACCTTTATTACCACATCAGCGTTGTCCATCTCAAACTGCCTACCTTGCGTCAACGGGGAAAAGATATTTTACGGTTGGCTCGCGTCTTTCTCAAAAAATATGCCCAAGAGGAACAAAAATCGTTTCATGGTCTTACCAAGCCGGTTGAGCAAATTCTCTTGGATTATGATTGGGCTGGGAATATCCTGCAATTGGAAAGTATTATTCATCGTATCGTGGTATTGAATGATGCTAAAACGGTCACGGTCGATATGTTGCCAGCACAACTTTCCGAAGAGGCGGAAAATCAGTCCGAAGAAGAGAAACGAGAAAACCCTTCTCCAACCTCTCGCTCGATACCAAAAACACCGTTGTTCAAAAAAACGGTTGCAAAGCAGTTACACGACGACGCGATTCGTCCCTTATGGCTGGTCGAAAAAGATGCGATTGTGCATGCCCTAGAATTGAGCAGCGGCAATATATCAAAAGCCGCGAGAGATTTGCAAATCAGTGCACAAACCATCTACCGCAAGTTGCATCATTGGGAAAAAACACAGTAGAGCAAAAATCATCAGTATTCCAGTTGGAGTCCAAAGAAAAACCTCCAGGGGCGTTGCCCCTGGCTTTATTAATGTCGCCCCGTTGGGGCTTGCCAGGGGCGGTGCCCTTGGCTTTATTAATGTCGCCCCGTTGGGGCTTGGTGCGAGATTAATATAGCCAGTGTATCTACCTGGAGTATAAGAATGGTTCATTGTTGATCCCGTTTTTGTGTTTTCGTTTACGTCGTTCTCTTCGTTCTCGTTAGAGTTCTTAAAATTCCAGTTGGAGTTCAAAGCTTTAGCTTTGGAGGGATTAAAAAAAGGAAATCAAATCCATGCCATTGATAGAATCTTTGTTAAGAATTGTCATAGGAGTCCTGATTGCGATTCCATTGTTGTTATATCCCTTGTTGTACTTTGCCCAAGAGAAATTACTCTTTATCCAGCAAAAAAGGAATTATGAACGCTTCGACTGGGTGAGGCAAGAATATCCTCTGGCTGAAGAAGTCCAAATCAAAACGCCCGATGATGTCACGCTGCATGGCTGGTTCGTCAAAAACACTCCTGAAAAACAGTCGCCCTTGTTAATCTATTTTGGCGGCAACGCGGAAGAAGTGTCGGGGCATGTCAGGGATATCGACTTTTTAACAGGTTGGTCATTGTTATTGGTTAATTATCGGGGATATGGCTTAAGTGAAGGTTCACCGAGCGAACAGAATTTCTTTAATGATGCCGTTTTGCTTTATGATGTCTTTTCTAACAGGGCCGATATAGACCCTAATAAAGTTGTGGCCTTTGGCCGCAGTCTTGGTACCGGTGTTGCGGTTTATTTAGCGTCTCAACGGCCCTTAAAAGGCCTCATTCTGGTGTCGCCCTATGACAGCATTAGGAGCGTGGCTCAAAGAATTTATTTTTACGTGCTGATGTCACTATTGCTTAAACACCCTTTTGATTCGCTGGCACTTGCGCCTTTAATCAAGACTCCCATGTTGGCTTTGATTGCAGAACAAGATAGGCTTATTCCGCCGCCGCATTCTGTCGCGCTAATTGAAGCTTGGGGCGGTGTGACTCAGCAACAGATGATTCCAGACACTAAGCATAATAATATTCAGATAGGGCGCGGTTATTGGGAAAGTATTACGGCGTTTCTTGATTCAATGCTTGAGGACTAAGACAAAAATCTCCGATATTTTGTAAACTTTGAAGGTTTTCGCTAGTGCAGGAAGGCGGAAATATTAAGGGCCATGAGTTGAAATCCCTTGAGCCATTATGCGATATGGCCCACAATTTACGGCCTTCAGTCTGGCCGAATCTCAGTACTCAGTGTTCAGTAATCAGTGAACAGTGATCAGTCGTCCAAACTTTAGTTTGGACGACTGATCATTGAAAAGGCGGTGTAGTAGAGCAACGTCAACATAACGCGCTTCGCCGGCATTTCCGGCTAACACGGTAAAAGGTTGATCTGGTTCGCCTAAGTGATTAAGTACTAAGAGTGCCCCGGTAAAATATTCGTGGCGCGTGTAATCACTCACGGTAATGAGTGTGGGTATATTAGCTCCCATTGCGGCGCGAATACCATTTTTGGAGTCTTCGATAGCGAGACATTGTTCGCCCTTTAGCCGCAATTGTTTTAGTGCGTAGTGGTAAATATCGGGTGCTGGTTTTTTGGCGGTTATCATATCACCTGCGGCAATGACTTCAAACCATTCGATGGCTTCGGGTGCTAGGCTATATTCTAGCAAAGTGGTGACATTTTTTAGGCTCGTGGTGGTGGCGATGGCAAGCCGTAGCCCTTCGCGGCGAGCTTCTTCTAGTAAACGGTGTACGCCGGGGCGCAGTGGAATCGGGCGACGTGCTAACATGTCGTTATAACGCACTGTTTTGTTTTTATGTAGTTCGGCAATAAAAGCTTCTAGGTTGTCAGGGCGCGGATAGTCGGGGCGATATTTGTCGAGATAAAATTTGATGCGCTCTTTGCCGCCGGTGACTGCCAGCAATTCTCCATAGAATTCTGGGCTCCAGTGCCAGTCAAGGTTGTATTCGGCAAAGGTTTCGTTGAAAGCGACGAGATGGGCATCTCGTTCATTTTCTGCAAGCGTACCATCAACATCAAAAATTAAGGTGTTTAGTTCTGTCATTAGGGATTTTGTTTGTGTTTAATCGGTGAATCGAAGACTTTACAAGGATTGTATATAAAAAAGGATTTTTTAGCTTAGAGCGTGTTTGAAAAGTCCAATAATCAATCACTTATAAAATAGTCTATTGGTTATAAAACAATGATTTTAAAACACGCTCTTAGAAAAGAAAATGAACCAATTCGATAACAATTTAGCTTTCCTTGGAAAATCAACTTGTTGAGAAGAAAGCTATTCAATCAGCAAATGTTTTGAGAAGAAATGTATGAGCGTGATTTTTGGCGATGCGAATAAAATCCCTTATTATATACAATCCTTGTAGTACTGTCCTGATAACGGTTTGTAGGCTTGGCAGTCTTGAAAACGGAAAACTACAAACTTTCAGTCGCTAAAGCGACTACTACAAACTTAAGTCGCTGAAGCGACTACGGGAAAAGCATGAAAATAATCTCCCCATAGATTACTTAAGTTTTTTCAAAAAACTTGGGATCGATTTGTGTGGGTAGTTTGGACGACTGCTAATGGGCGATTGTCAAAATCTAAAGGTTTGGAGTCCAATTGAGGTTTGGATTCCAAGTGGTAAGTCGTCACAACTTCAACCTTCTCTGAAAAGGAATTTAAATGAATTGGTTATTCTTTGTCGTCATAGGGCATTTCTTTCTGGCAACAAACGCCGTCATTAGCAAAGTGCTTATTACAAAGTATGTTAATAACATTTTTGTTTATGCCATATTTGCTGGAATGGTGAGTTCTTTACCTGTTCTCGTGGTTCCATTTAAGCCCATAGCCCTTCCAGACTTTTCATTATTAATAATATCATTGATAACGGGCATGTTAAATGTTTACGCGCTCATTCCCAGTCTGAAGGCACTTTCAATTGAGGAAGTGTCAAGAGTGATGCCTATCTTGAGATTTACACCCCTGTTTGTGTTAATTCTTTCCATTCTGTTTCTGGGTGAACAGTTAACTGATTATGAACTGATGGCTTTTTTTCTACTGTTTATAGGTGGTTTGCTTATTTCCATTCATAAAACGAAGGATAGCTTTAAAATCAGCAAGGCTTTTTATTTAATGTTGTTAACTTGCTTGCTATTTGCTATTTATAGTATTTTGACAAAATTTGTTTATAATCAGTTGCCCTTTTACGATGGGTTTATTTTAATTAGAATAGGCTCCGTGCTTGCAGTCTTGGTGCTTTTATCAGTCAGTTCTTATCGCTCTCAATTTGTCAGAACATTTTATGAAATGCCCACCCAAATAAAAGGAGTTGCTTTTCTTTATGGCATTTTTAATGTTTTTGGACAGGTCTTTTTTAATTTAGCCTTATTTATGGCACCCGTGTCACTTGTGAGTGCGTCTAGTGGCATTAATTCTGTTTTAGTTTTATTAATCGCGTTGTTATTGTCTCATAAATATCCTCATATTTTAAAAGAGGATTTCAGTAAAACGGTTTTGCTTCAAAAATCGGTGGCGATTTTTTTAATTATTATTGGCGCGGGCATTATTGTTTTATACTGAAGAAAGTACAACGGATTTTGGGAATAAACGGCTCGATGATCACGTTTTTAGTCTGACAATAGTAACTACAAGGATTGTATATAATAAGGGATTTATTTTTTGTTATTTCTGCACAGAGTAAATGTGTCTGCTTTTTTTGAATATTAAAAACGGTTTTATGGCCCTCAAATCAGTGTCAATAACCAGACAAAATAAATGGTCTTTAGGAGTCCAAATAATTACAAGGATTCTATATAATAAGGGACTTATTCTTGGTTATCTCTGTACAGAGTAAAAGTGTATGCTTTTCCACCATTAAGGGCAATAGTTTATGACAAAAATTTCGACTTTGACGACGACAGGGCTTCAACCGTTTGCTATTCCATCTGAAGATGGCAATTTACCGCCTCTACAAAATGCAGGTTTTTTTGGGCGTAGTCAAGAATTACAGCAAATTGAACGCGCTTTGATAACAAACGAGACGCGCTGTCTTAGCGTTACTGGTATTGGTGGACAGGGTAAAACTTATTTAGCCATTGAAGCAGGGCAAAGGTTGTATCGTAGTCAGCAGTTTCAGAAAATATGTTTTGTTGATTATGCCGCTTTTTCGCGGGTAGATGCGGTTGACTTGGCTGTCAAAACTTTGGCAATGGTGTTAGATGAGAATTTAGTGAATGTAACGACGATTACGGAAGCTTTGGCTAAAACACCCACTTTGGTGATTTTGGATAATTTGGATAATATACCTGCTGGGCAGTTGCAGGAATTATTGGATGCGGCCGCACAATGGGCCGAGGTGGGCGCGTGTCGGGTATTGATTACGAGCCAAAAGGCTGATTTTAAGCATGAGTTTACCGAGAACAATTTGAAGTATAAAATTTTTCCGTTGTCGGGCTTTAGCAAAAAAGAGGCCTTGGCTTATTTTCAGCGTTTATGGGAATTACCGCCGGCACCGCAAGTTAAGGTTCCTAAACCGGCTGAGTTGTTGAGTTTGTTTAAGCAAGTGGCTTTTCATCCTTTATCAATTGGGCTGTTAGCTATTCCATTGAAAGTTTTCCACCCGACGGTGTTGGAGGAACGTTTAGCCGGGTTGCTGGCGCAAACGCCTGATGATCCGTTGTGGGCGGTTTTGAATTTTGCTTTGGCAGATTTGGAGGTAGAAATTGAGAGAAGTGGTTGGTTGTATTGGTTGGCTAGATTGCTTGGACGTCGCACAACCCAGAAAGTGAGGTTGGAAGCTAAGACGTTGCGTTTATTGCCGCGTTTGGGCGTGTTTCAGGGGGGTGCCTTTGAGCCTGATTTGTTGGAAATTACTGAGTTTGAGCAAAAACAGTGGCGCATCCTACGTTCCACTTTAGAGGCTGCTGGCTTGATTCAACTGGAATTTTTGCCTCGTTTTAGGGGGCCTTATCTTAAGTTTCATCCTATATTAGCTCCAACTTTGTGGTGTCGTTTTTCGTCGGCGGAAGAGCAAGCTTTTGTGTTATCTGATTATCAGCAACGTTATGCCCAGTTGGTGGCCTATATGGCTTATGATGAGGGCAGAAATACGATTCAAGTCCATGCCTTGACGCGGCGGAATTTGTCTAATTTACTGTATGCGGTTCATGGCGCATTCGATGATGGGGAAACTTGGGCCGTGCAATTTGCTAAGAATCTCAACATTTTTCTTAATTACTTTGGATTTAGGCGTGATAGTGCTGCGCTAAATCAGCGGATTGAAGATGTGGGTAATAAATAGGCTAAAGCGCCAAAGCTGAAGCTTTGGACTCCAGCTGAAGCTTTGCAAACATCGGATGTGTTTTCCAGAAAGAGAGCCATCATCAAATTTGAAGTCACTCAAAAGACAATATGGCCCTCAAAAGTTCTTCTACGACAAGGAGAGCCTCAAAGCCGATATTTTTGGATTTCCAGGGGCGTTGCCCTTGGCTATATTAATATCGCCCCGTTGGGGCTAGTTAATCCGTTTCCCCAAATCCGCTGTACTCATTGTTCTGAAAAGCTATATAAGAAGAGTAGAACGAAAGTGGGCCATCATCAAATTTGAAGTCACTCAAATGACAATATGGCCCTCAAAAGTTCTTCTAGCATTATCCCTAAAATACGTTGTTATTAACTGAATTAAAAGTAATTTATGCCTCGGTACTTAGCTTCGCTCGTAAATTGTCTAAACTCTTTTTGGCTGTCAAGTGTCCTTGCTTGGCCGCTTTGCGATACCAATATTCAGCTTGGTTTAAATCTTGTGTGAGGCATTTGCCATTCTCGTATATCTGCCCTAAGTTGAATTGCGCCTCTACATATCCAAGCTCGGCCGCTTTGCGAATCTTTGACACGGCTATGGTCAAATTGCGTTCTACCCCGTTGCCTTTGGCATACATCCGCCCAAGGTGATATTGCGCTCTCGCCTCTCCTTGCTCGGCCGCTTTGCGATACCATTTAAGGGCTTTGGTATAATCTTTGTTTATCCCTTTGCCTTTGGCGTACATTTGCCCTAGTTGGTATTGCGCTTTCGCATGTCCAAGCTCGGCCGCTTTACGATACCATTTGAAGGCTTGAGTATAACTTTGGTTGACTCCTTTGCCGGCCGCACACATCTGCCCCAACTGAAATTGCGCCTCCAGATGTCCAAGCACAGCGGCTTTGTAATACCACTTGACGGCCTTGGTATAGTCTTGGTTTACTCCTTTGCCTTTGACATACATTTGCCCAAGGTGGTACTGCGCTTTCACATCTCCCTGTTCGGCCGCTTTGCGATACCACTTGGCTGCTTGGGTATAATTGAGATCAACACCTTTGCCTTTTTCGTACAACCATCCTAGTTTTATTTGTGCTTGTTTATGCCCTTGCGCGGCCTTTTCTATTAATTTGCTCAATTTAGGAACGTTTACCGTTTTAGAATGAAGAGTTTTTACGAGGCTATTTTTTTCGGCGCTAAGCCTTTTTGATTTAATAAGATAGTGTTGATACCAAATGGCAATTAAGCCAAATGTACCCGTAATTACCGCTGCAATTATCAACATTATTATCTAAGCTGTTCCTAAAAATCTACTCAAAACGATTGATATGTAATTCGCTCTCTGTTGATAATCCCGAAAGATTGCAACTAGAGTCCTGGTTGAGCAGTCCCAACCGTAGTCGCTCAGTCCGTTCTAACAAGATGGACTTAACCTTTTGCCAAGGTGTCCAACGATCTATCTCCGGATCGTGTAGTCTTGCTAAAACGTTTTGCGCCGCATTCTCATCAGCTTGTAACACCACCCCATCGAAACCGTGAAATGAATCTCCGCTACGTTTTCCTAAAAGGACTCCATAACGGCTATCCATTTGCATCGTTCCCGCGCTATTGACAAGAATGACCGAAGAACCTCTTCGGCGAGAAATCGTGTCTAAAGCCGTTGCTATCACGCCTTTTGTCCAAGCGGATAGTCTTCTTATAACGTTTTTTCCAAATTTCCTCGTTTTTATAGGCGAGGTTAAATCTTCAGCAGCGATGGTTGAAGCTTTATCAACAAGCTTGTGTGTTGCTTGATAGATTGTGTCCTTAATTTGAGATTGAGCTTTCTCATTTTGGCGATTAAGCTTTTTTCGGCCTAAATTATTTTCAATAATATTTTGTTTCTTATGAGTTTTTTTATTTGCAATCGCCCGAATCTTATTTCTGGCTTGATATTTTCTCTTAAGTTTATCGCTGTGCTTAGTCAGTAATTTACCCAAACCTTTGCCATAATGTCCGCCATCAGAATCAACAAAAACTTCAGTATAACCTTTATCTATTCCAATCGTTGCTTTACCACAATTCTGAGTTTCAGCAACTTCTATTGTGTAGTGAACCTCAACTTCACCGTCTTTTAAAACCAATCGCAAAGTGCCGGTCGGTTCAACCGTTGTGTTTAATGGGATCGCTATTCTTTTACCTCTTTGTAAACCGGGTATTTTTATCCAAGCACATCCGCCTAGTTGGAACGTCGTATAATTATCAGAACGCACGACTATTTGATTCACCGTGTGATTACGTCCGTGTTTCCAATGTTTACGCATCAAACGCCTTAAATATTCATCAGAAGTCCAGTTATCAGACTTTAGTTTTTTATAAAGTTCAAGACGTTTTTTCTCATCAGAGACTTGTTTATAAACGACCTTTCTGACTTTTTCCTTGGCGGATTCCCGATTTGCTTTAATGTCACCAAAAGCATCCCGTAAAGTTTCTTTCCAAGCATTCGCGGACACCTCAAACGGACGTTTTTCCTTAAGCCATTGATTACGGATTGTCCTATCGCTTTTGACAGATACACCATTGATTGAACCATAGCGGTGCCAAACTTCTGAACGGACATGACCTAATCGTTTGGCTTGTTCTTCTAATTGTTCGTATTTGCCACGATTTAGGTTTTTGCTTTTTAAAACTCTAGTTACGATCATCCGTAATTGCCTTCTTTATATCTTTCTTATATTTTCTTAAACCATACAAGCGGCAAGAAAAGGTGTGAATAATCGCCATTAAATCTTCTACGACTTCTTGTTGAGGACTTAATGATTTTTGATTAACAACGACAATTTCACAACCATTTGTAATGGCTAAATGTTCAAAATAGTCAAAACCAAATCTAACTAACCTATCTTTATGAGCAATTAACAATTTTGATACCTCGCCATTTTGGATGGCATCCATGATTTTTAAAAACGTTTTTCTTTTAAAATTCATACCACCGCCTATCTCAGACACCCATTCATCAACGGCAATACCTGATGACAAACAAAATTGTTCCATCGCTGCTACCTGAGATTTCAAATCATCCTTTTGATTCTGACTGGAAACCCGACAAACAACAACCGTTTTTCTCTCATTGGTCTTAATACCCAATAATCGTTTGACATCAGATTCATTATAATACCTGTGTCCTTGATATGTTTTTTGGCGACAAATTCACCCCCAGCATCCCATCTTCTGAGCGTTGATATTGATCTACCAACTCGTTTTGCAAATTGACATAAGCGATATATTCTACTCATTTGTACAGTTTTGCACAGATTTAGGTAGAAATCAAGAAACAGTTTTTATCTCCTTTTAAAGCCGTGTTGATAGCGGCTACCACTGTCTGTTGAGAAACCCCTAATAGGGCCGCCTTTTTCTGATCAACATGGACAATCAATTTAGGCGCGGGAGCCTCTACACTGTCATCAGTATCGATAATATCTTGAGTCTGTTTAAAGACTTCCTGAACTTGCTTAGCAATGCGTGATTGGGCCTCATAATCTAACCCATAGATTTCGGCCACTAACGGCGCTTGCACTGGGGGGCCGGGCGGCACTTCAACCACTTTGACATTCGCGCCTAAACGTTCACCGATTTCTTGTAAGGGTTTACGCACCGCCAGTGCAACTTCATGGCTTTTTCGTTCCCGATCATGGTGATCAATGAGATTCACTTGAATATCACCCACGTTGGCACCTTGGCGTAAATAATATTGCCGCACCAAGCCGTTGAAATTAATGGGCGAAGCCACGCCTGCATAAACTTGATAATCGCTGACTTCTGGCACCGTGGCAATATAGCGGCCCAATTCACCCAACACCCGCGCCGTTTGTTCAACGCTCGTGCCTTCTGGCATATCGACAACAATTTGAAATTCGGACTTATTATCAAAAGGCAACATTTTCAGCACCACGTCCTTAGACACGACCAATGACACGGAAGCGGCAATCAGGCCTAATATGAGCAACGTCAAGAACCAACGTAATACGGCCCAGCGTAAAAAAGGCCGCATAAACAAGTTAAACAGGCGGAAAGTAAAAGTCTTGTTTGGTTCAGAAGCATGCGCCTGTCCTTCAGCATGAGCGCGTTTTTCGACTACGCGGTGTAACACTTTATAAGTTAACCAAGGCGTAAACACAAAAGCGACTACCAGCGAGATAACCATGCCAAAACTGGCATTAATGGGAATAGGACTCATATAAGGCCCCATTAAACCAGAAACAAAGGCCATCGGTAACAAGGCCGCAATCACCGTAAACGTCGCAAGAATGGTAGGGCCGCCCACTTCATCCACCGCAATAGGAATTGCTTCAAGGAAATTCTTGGCCCCTAAGTGGATATGGCGATGAATGTTTTCTACCACCACAATCGCATCATCCACCAAAATACCAATCGAAAAAATCAGCGCAAACAAGGAGACACGATTCAGCGTAAATCCCCACGCCCAAGAAGCAAATAGCGTAATAACGAGCGTCACTGTGACGGCTAACCCAACAATAATCGCCTCGCGCCAACCGAGCGCCAGTAATACTAACAAGACGACAAAAGCAGTGGCAAACGTCAGTTTGCCGATCAGTTTCTTCGCTTTCGCATCAGCGGTTGCGCCATAGTCGCGAGTAATAGTGACATTGATGCCATCCGGTACAAACACCCCGCGCATCTGTTCAAATTGCTCAATCACTTGATTAGCGACTTCTACCGCATTAACGCCTGGCTGTTTGGCGATGGCTACCGTAACGGCCGGAAATTCTCCTTGTATTTCAATATCTTTGGTAGCACTCTCCGGCCCCGTGCCAAACCAAGCATAACTTTCCGCTTGATCAGGCCCCAACTCAATTGTGGCGACATCATGCAAATACACCGGATTGCCTTTGTGCATTCCCACAACCAACTCTGCAATCTCATCAACGCGAGACAAAAAAGTCCCTGCTTGCACCTGCACTTCTAAATTATCTTTGACAAAAGCCCCAGTATCATCAGTGAAATTACTGGCCTGTAACGCACGCCGTAAATCATCAATCGCCACCCCATAACCGGCTAAACGGATCGGATCGAGTACAACATGTACCACTCTGTCAACGCCGCCGACAGTATAAATATCCCGTGTGCCTTTCACCCGTTTTAATTCAGCCTCAACCGTATGAGCCACTTCTTGCAGTGCATAAGTGCCTTGACTGTCATCCTCACTCCACAAAGTTAAGGTGACAATCGGCACATCATCAATGCCTTTAGGTTTAATCAAGGGCTGTGCGACACCGAGATTGCGTGGCAGCCAGTCTTGATTAGAAAATATCTTATTGTACAAACGCACGACAGCCGCAGTACGATCCTCACCGACTTTAAATTCGATAGTTAAAATAGCTAACCCAGGGCGCGAAACAGAATAAACATGGTTTACGCCTTTAATTTCCGTCAATTTCTGTTCTGCGGGCGTACTGACAATTTGTTCAACTTCGACAGCAGAAGCCCCCGGAAAAGCAATAAACACATTAGCAAATGTCACATTGATTTGAGGCTCCTCTTCGCGTGGCGTGACGATAATGGCAAACACACCTAACAAAAAACCGACTAATGCGAGTAACGGCGTGATTTCGGTCGTTAAAAACTGTTTGGCAACACGCCCAGAAATGCCTAAACGTGGTTCTTCTTGTAATTGAGTCATTTTTTGCAATCCAAATCATGCGAATATCGATCTAATAACCACAAGGATTGTATATAATAAAGGATTTTAGAAACGAGTATCAAATCACGTTAGTCAATCTTCTCAAAAGCATTTGCTGATTGAATAGCTTTCTTCGGAACGATTTGATTTCATGCCGCAAAGAATTTCTTCATTCTCTTGCTTGTCTAAGCGAAGAAATCCTTTTTTATATAGAATCCTTGTACGGATATCTATCCAATTCGTTTATCCCCGTCATCCGTTGTACTATTTCATTACTTATTCCGCTGCGTTTTCAACACAATGGTGGCATCCACCGGATTCTTGGCGATTTTTTCACCGCTGTCTAAGCCAGCGAGTATTTCGATCTTGTCCGAATATCTCCTGCCAAGACGTACTTGGCGCATGGATACCCGCCCCTTTTTGTCAACAATATACACGGCTCGGACTTCACCACGATAAACGACTGTTTTTGCCGGAACCATCAAACGCCGTTCTTGTCCAACAACAAACGCGACTTTAGTAAACATACCGGGATAGACACCCTTGACTTTCTTGGGAAAGTCTATTCGTACTTTAAAAGTATGGGTTTGGGCATCCGCATACGGTGCGATGGTGAGTTTTCCGCCCTTAAAACGGCGTTGTTTGGGTTTGCTATCCAAAACAATCTGCGCTTTTCGATATCGACGTATTGCACCAATCTGGCTCTGTGGAACCGTTGCAACGGCTCGCAACGCATCAAGCGAAAAGCCCGTCATAATCGGTTGTCCAAGTGAAGCAACTTCACCCGGTTCAATATGTCGCTGTAGAACTATCCCGCTATAAGGGGCTTTAATGGTGGTGTACTCGATGCCTTGACTCGCCTGACGAACATCCGCACGCGCGGCGTTGAGTCGTGCCCTGGCCGCTTCTACATCGGCTAAGGCTTTATCCAAGCCTGCTGCTGAGGCAACTCTTTTGGCACGCAGTTGTTTAACGCGCTTATATCCCTTTCGGGCCGCGTTGAGATACGCTTCGGCCTCTGCTACTCGCGCTTTCACTTGATTGAGCGAGGCCTTTTGCTCAATGCTCTTAAGACGGACTAACACCGTGCCTTTTTTAACAAAATCATCCACATCAAAGTTCACCACCAACACTTGCCCAGAGGTTTGAGCGGCGATTTGGGCTTGATTAATTGCCTCTACCACGCCATCGACAATATATTCTCGGTCAATTTGTCGATGGGTGGCAGATACAACACTTAATGAACTTTTTGGTGCGGCTAAGCCGGTGTTAAAACTGGCGCTGGTAAGACAAATCAAGAAAGTTAGCCAATATCTGGACGGATGATATTTCATTGTTATGTGTTCCTTGGGCTTACAATATTCAATAAATCAATAATAAAACTACAAGGATTGTATATAATAAGGGATTTTTGTTTAGAGCATCAAATCATGTCAGTCAACTTGTTGTTTAATTAAGCATTTGCTGATTGAATAGCTACTCGATGCTCAAGTTTTGTCGTGTGCCCAATAACTACAAGGATTGTATATAAAAAAGGATTTCTTATTGTAAAGGAAATCGCAATGAACGAATTCGATAAAATTGAAGCTTAAAGCCTGAAATCAAATCGCCATTAATTAACTATTTTTTTGTCATTGCTGTATTTCAAAAAGTTAGTTGACTGAGGTGCTTTGAGGCTTAGAATAAAATCCCTAAAAGGATTTATTATTGTAAAGGAAATCGCAATGAACGAATTCGATAAAATTGAAGCTTAAAGCCTGAAATCAAATCGCCATTAATTAGCTATTCCCTTGTCATTGCTGTATTTCAAAAAGTTAGTTGACTGAGTGATTTGAGGCTTAGAATAAAATTCCTTATTATATACAATCCTTGTAGTTATTTATCCTTGGGCGTTTGGGCGTTTGATAAAACGCGATATTGAAAAGTCGAACTCACGTTAATAAAAACTCTTTGTTCAAAGCTGAAGTTTTGGAGTCCAACTGCCAAAGCTGAAGTTTTGGACTCCAGTCTTAAAATTTGATTCCCCAACTCAGTATAATTTCGTACTGATCCATTTCTATAGTTCCCGTTTGTTGCCCTGGATTCAGAGTGCCGTCGATTTTTTCGGTGGGGGCATACGTGAATGCGACGTTGAATTCCACTTGTTCTGAAAGTGGGGTGCTTAAGCCAAAGGTGTAATGGCTTGTGGTGACGACTGGGGTAAGAACGTTAAACAAAGCTTGCGTGTTTGGGAAGGGATTATTGGCGCGACTGTAGCCGGCACGGAGTGTGAGATTGGGACTATATTCCCATTGTAGTCCGACTTTAAAAATATCCATATCGTCCCAACCAAAACCGAGTCCATCGTCTGTACCCAATAATGTTTTGCCGGGCACAAACAGGAGATCGGAAGCGTTAGACATGGTATTGATGCTACCATATTCAATGCGCTGATAGTCAAAAGCCAAAGTCAGTTTTGGTGTCGCCTTAAAAGCCAAACCAACGTTATAGTTAGCCGGTATGTCAAAATGGCCTTTTTCAGGTAACAAGCCTTTATACTCCTGAAACGGGCTCATCCACAATTTGGATTGATAAGATGCGCCCAAAGTGAGATTATCGGTGATTTTTCCCAACCAACCAATTCGCACACCACCCCCAAAAGAGATATCATAGCCATTATTCGTCACCTTGTCAGGATAAAGCGAAAAGGGCTTAAAAGGTTGCAAGCCTTCGATTTCAATGGCTTGAACCGCCAACAGGGGGGTAATACCAACGGAATGTCGCTCTGTGAGTTTTCTTGAGTATGTTATCCCCATCGACACTTGTATTAGATCTATCCCTGTTGGCGAAAATGCCAGCGTACTTGGCTCCAACGGATTGCTAAAATTCCTAAAGACGGCACTGTCGTACTCCGTATTCATTTCCCGATTGGTGCCAACGAAGACGCCAATGGAATTGCGCTCGTCCAACATGCGGTTATAGCTCCAGTAAGGGATCAGAAACCAATCGTTGATGTCTTCGTAACTGCCGGGCGTTATAGAGGTTGGCGAGGCATCTTCATTAGCAGTAAATCCTCGCGAAGGCATAAACAACGCAAACCCATAATCCAGACGGTTGCCCATCACCACAAGCGATGCTGGATTAGTGGTGGCACCACAGGCGGCATCGAATACCATTGCCACACAAGCGCCCGCCATTGATTTCGATTTCGCACCGTAGCCGTGTGAAAAATAGCCGTTTGTGGCGTAAACGCTTGAAGATAAAGCGATTGTGAGAATGCTCGGTAAGAGTGTTTTGTGTGTTTTCATTTTTTTCACCTGTGATCAGTTTTCTGTGATCAAATTTGGTACTTTGTCAATGTTCTAGTGATGGGTAACAGGAGTCGGCTAGTTTTGATTTGGCATTGTAAAATATTCTCTGGCACTGCCAAACTAAAGTTTGGACTCCTGATAACTGATAACTGATAACTGATAACTAATATGCGTCCTGCTGAAATAAGTATTGTATTAGATCGTGAATTTTTAAGTACACACCAAGGCCATCACACCCCGGTAATGTTATGGGGGCCGCCCGGTGTCGGTAAATCCCAAATTGTCACGCAAGTCGCGGCAAAGCATAATGCGCCGGTGATTGATATTCGCCTTTCGCAAATGGAGCCGAGTGATTTACGTGGTATTCCGTTTCGAGTGGGTAATCGTGTCGAATGGGCCATTCCGGCGATTTTGCCAGATGTTGAACGTCATGGTACCACTGGTATTTTATTTTTAGATGAAATTACTTCCGCACCGCCCAGCGTTTCTGCGGCCGCTTATCAATTAATTTTAGATCGTCGCTTGGGGGAATACCAAGTGCCTGACGGGTGGGCCATTATCGCGGCCGGTAATCGTCAAGGTGATAGGGGTGTAACTTACACTATGCCGGCACCGTTAGCAAACCGCTTTTCTCATTTTGACTTTGAAGTTTACCTCGACGATTGGGTGGCGTGGGCTTATAAAAACGGTGTTGATGAAAGAGTTATTGCCTTTTTGAGATTTCGCCCGGAATTGCTTTTTGATTTTGATCCAGCCCACAATCCGGTCGCTTTTCCGTCACCCCGTTCATGGGAATTCGCGCACCGCGCGTTGCAAAAATTTAGCGAGCATTCCGAACTACTTTTGGGTACTTTGCAAGCCTGTGTAGGGCCAGCGGCTGGGATTGAATTAAATGCGTTTATCGCTAATTTGGACAATATGCCTGATTTAGATGCGATTTTACGGGGCGAGGATGTACCGATACCTGATGAGATTGATTTGCAGTATGCCATTGCAGCGGCCCTCGTTGGACGAGGCATTCGTGCTAAAGATGGCCCCTTTGCTACGGAAGTTTATGGACATATTCTCAATTTTGCGGGCAAATTTAAACCTCGTGAAATGGGCGTTATGTTAGTTTCTGATATGCAGCGTGCAATTGGGCCTACAATATTTAGTGTACCAGAGTTTGCTCAGTGGGCGCAGGCAATTGGTGATATCTTGCTCTACGAATAAAGGAGAAGGTGTTAATTGTGAATTGTGAATTGTGGCAGGAGTCCAAACTTTAGTTTGGCAGGACTGCTCTGTATTTCACGACGGTGGGTTACGCTCAATGCCATTAAGTGTTATTTACCTATAATTTTTAGGGTTAATTAGGCTATCTGATTTGAGGGCCATAAAATAGTTTGGATGCTTTCAAATTAGGTTATGGCCCCCTGTCGCGCTTCAAATTCGCTTATCCGCGTAATTCGTTGTACTCTATTATTACAAATTCGCTTATCCGCGCAACGGTTAAAAGGAGAACCCCATGCGACTTATTATAATATTACTACTCACATTCACCTTAATTCCCACCGCTTCGCTTGCCGAGGGTAAGCGAGTTATCGACATTTACCAGCAGCAACTGGAGGATTTAAGAATAACACACGCTAAACTCAATACGTTGAGTAAAGACGCGGTCAAACGGGCGGCCCATATTGAGCGACTCATTGTCAAATATGATGCGGCACTCAAAACCGCTACGCAAGACATGGCTGAGAAATACAAGGCGCGGCTAAAACAACTGGAGGCCAAACATGCCAAAACCGAGGCGGCACTCAAAACCGCTACGCAAGAGATGGAGGATAAATACAAGGCGCAGATCGAACAACTCAAGGCCGATCATGCCAAAATCAAGGCGGCTTATCTGAAAAGACTAGAAGCGACGGCCGAATTAGCGGACTATCATTATCAATCGGCCAAAAAAACCGACGTGCAAATCAAATTACTGCTAACGCAATTGGGCATGTCGGCCGAACAAGTCCTCAAGCTGACGGAGGCGAATTTGGCATTGCAACGGGAAGTCAAGCGCAACCGCGAGGAAATGGAGCGCAACCGCAAGGAAATGGATGCCATCCAAAGTTTACACGCCTTCCAAAGTTCACACCCCCTCTGGACTTCCCAAGGGCATACCAGTTATGTTTGGTCAGTGGCCTTTTCCCCAGACGGCCGCTACGCGCTGTCGGGTTCAAATGACAAAACGCTCAAGTTATGGGACGTGTCAAGCGGACAAGCCGTCAGAACTTTCCAAGGACATACCAGCGCTGTTTACTCAGTGGCCTTTTCCCCAGACGGCCGCTACGCGCTGTCGGGTTCAGGTGACAAAACGCTCAAGTTATGGGACGTGTCAAGCGGACAAGCCGTCAGAACTTTCCAAGGACATAGCCATGTTTACTCAGTGGCCTTTTCCCCAGACGGCCGCTACGCGTTGTCGGGTTCAGGTGACAAGACGCTCAAGCTATGGGACGTGTTGAGCGGACAAGCCGTCAGAACTTGGAAAGGACATACCAGCGCAGTTTACTCAGTGGCCTTTTCCCCAGACGGCCGCTACGCGCTGTCGGGTTCTTCTGATCAGACGTTCAAGTTATGGGACATGTATAGTTGGCTATTGCTGCTGTTGGCTGAATAACTATAACTACAAGGATTAGCTCCGCTGAACTTCGTTTCGTTATAATAACGGATTATATCTTGACAGGTTTTGGGCTTTATCCGCTTAAATAACTACAAGGATTCGTTATAATAACGGATTATATCTTGACAGGTTTTGGGCTTTATCCGCTTAAATAACTACAAGGATTCGTTATAATAACGGATTTGTTTTTGAGAAGTTTTGGCTTTGAACCTATCAAACAAATAACTACAAGGATTCGTTATAATAACGGATTTTCTTTTGAGAAGTTTTGGGCCGCTTTATCCTCTCAAACAAATAACTACAAGGATTCGTTATAATAACGGATTTTCTTTTGAGAATATTATTACAAATTCGCTTATCCGCGTAATTCGTTGTACTATCCGCACAATTCGTTGAACTATCCGCATAAATAGTTGAACTATCCGCACTTGCGTAATTGTACACACTTACAAATTCGCTTATCCGCGTAATCAGGAGTCGGCCAACTTTAGTTTGGCAGGACTGCTGTAATTGACGGATAATTTTCACGACGGTGGGTTACGCTCAATGCCCTTAAGTGTTATTGACCTATATTTTTAGGGTTATTTGACTATTTGGTTTGAGGGCCATAGAATACTTTGAATGTTTTCAAAATAAGTTATGGCCCCCTATTCGTTTTAAAAAATCCGATGTCTTAAAGACATCGGATTTTTAACGGTTATTTAGACTATCTGATTTGAGGGCCATAAAATAGTTACGTCGGCAAAAGTACAGCGAAGCGAAACTTTTGCCGACGTTGGGTGTTTTCAAATTAAGTTATGGCCCCCTGTCGCGCTTCAAATTCGCTTATCCGCGTTATCTGCGTAATTAGTTGTACTCTATTATTACAAATTCGCTTATCCGCGTAATTCGTTGTACTCTACTATTACAAATTCGCTTATCCGCGTAATTCGTTGTACTATCCACCAATTAGTTGTATCGTTTTGGCTTTGAACCTATCAAACAAATAACTACAAGGATTCGTTATAATAACGGATTTTATTTTGATAAGTTTTGGCTTTGAGCCTATCAAACAAATAAGTTATTGTTTATTAATCCGTATCGATTAACGAATCCCTGTAGTTATTATCCGTACACCCACCTAAAAACAATGAAACTATGTACCTTAAAAAAATCGTCTTAAAAAATATCAAGTGTTTCAATGAATTAACGTTAGATTTTACCGACACGCCGTTGTGGAAGGTTTTATTAGGACAAAACGGCCTCGGAAAAAGCACTTTATTGCAAGCAATCGGTGTTGTTTTAGCCGGCCCTGAGGCGTTAAGGGAATTGTTACCGGTTGCCGACGGTTGGGTACGCCAAGGCCAAGCTTATGGTGAAATAGAAGCAGAATTAATCTGGACTAAAGGCGATACTTTACTTTCAGGCCCACCCAAAAAATCTTATCAAGTCCGCTACCTTGTCACGGGCAAGGAGCCTGTCAGTTTGCCAGAGAGTTTTTTAGAATACCATACGATTCCAACGATTACCCCTTGGGCTGGCCTAGATGAGGCCCGCGAGCAATTCATAACCGATATGAAGTTTCTAACTAAAACCGCTTATGCCGAAGGCCAAACCGGCTGGTTGGGATGTGGTTATGGGCCATTTCGTCGCTTGAGTGGTGGTGGGCGAGAAGCCGATCATATTCTTTATGGCAAACGCAAGTCGGCCCGTTTTATCACCTTGTTTCGTGAAGATGCGGCTTTGACTTCTGCTCAAAGTTGGTTAATTGAGCTTTATAATACCGCCAGAGAAGGTGGAGCCAGAGAAGCGCGAGCCTTAGAGCAGGTTAAAGCGGCCTTAGCGGATCATTTATTTCCTCAGCCTACTCAACTTCATCTCAATGCGCGTGAAGCTTGGTTGCAGATTGGTGATAAGGCACCCGTCCACTTTCAGGATTTAAGTGATGGTTATCGGAGTATGCTCAGCACTGCCATTGATTTGTTATACTGGTTAATAAAGGCTTTTCCTGACGAACCTGAACCCATGAAATGTCCGGGCGTGGTTTTAATTGATGAACTGGACGCACACACGCATCCAGGATGGCAACGACATCAGGGAAATTGGCTTCGCGCCAAATTTCCCAACATTCAATTTATTGTCGCTACACATAGTCCTTTTCTGGCACAAGTTGCTGAGCATGGTGAAGATAATATTGTGTTAGAAGATCGGGGTAGCCTTGGTGTGCTGCCACGTACTAATGTAGAAGCCGTTGAAACCTGGCGCGTTGATCAAATTTTGACCGATTTATTCGATTTACCTTCCACCTATCATCCTGAAGTGGAGGCGCGGCTCAAACGTCATCAACAATTACACCAAGCGCGGCAACAAGCACGGTCCTTGTCTCCGTCAGATGAGCAAGAATATCAAAGATTAACCTTGTGGCGCGTGAATCAGATTCCGCCCGCCATAGAGGAACCAGAACAACGTCGGGCTGCTCTAGCACTTATAAAGGCGGTAGATAAGCATCAGGCGGAACTGAAGGAATTATTATGATTCAAGTCAAGCGGGGAACCAAACCAGAAGGGTTAAATAAAGAGGCGGCTAGGTGGCTTGACGAACAACAAACTCAGCCAATCACCGCCGCGCAATTTTGGTCAAAAGTGAGCAAACGTCAAGCAATGCAAAGTTATGCTCGGCAACTTCATCAAGCTTTTCAGTATAAATGTGCCTTTTGCGAATCAAAACCGGCAGCCACGAATGCTTTACAGGTAGAACATTATCGCCCCAAAGGGAATCCGCAATTTGAAAGGCTGATGTTTGACTGGGATAATTGGTTAACCTCGTGTGGTTGCTGCAATAGTAAAAAATGGCGACACTTTCCTGATTGTGAGGGAGAACCCTGTTTGATTGATCCATGCGCTGACGATCCTAAAAAACATATAGAATTTTTAATGGAAAATGTCCTTGGTAAAACCCAGCGCGGTGAAGAAACGATTAAGCTAATTGGTTTAGAACGTTCTCCGTTAAAGGAAGAACGCGCCAAATGGTTACTTCAAATCAATAGTTTGTTATTACTCTGCCTAACCTCGGCACGTTCTACCGCACGGCAGTTACTCATTTGGGCTATGCAGCCAGACGCGCCCTATTCGGCTATGACTTATTCTATTTGAGTGAAAAAACGCCAAAGTTGGCTAATCCAGAAATACCGCATCCTCATGTTAAGTTTGACGCTCCAACCAAGCGTATTGCGGAACTCATTGAAAATAATGACGAGTTTTTAATGCGTTTAGCTTGAAAGCGTTTGAGTGGTACCATCTTGAGTCCAAACTTTAGTTTAGCAGGAGTCCAAACTTTAGTTTGGCAGAACTTGCTGTAATTGACGGATAATTTTCACGACGGTGGGTTACGCTCAATGCCCTTAAGACTATCTGATTTGAGGGCCATAAAATAGTTACGTCGGCAAAAGTACAGCGAAGCGAAACTTTTGCCGACGTTGGGTGTTTTCAAATTAAGTTATGGCCCCCTGTCGCGCTTCAAATTCGCTTATCCGCGTTATCTGCGTAATAGGCGTTCCTTAACGAAGTTTCGTTGTACTCTATTACTGCAAATTCGCTTATCCGCGTAATTAGCTGTACTCTATTATTATAAATTCGCTTATCCGCGTAATTCGTTGTACTCTATTAACTATTACAAATTCGCTTATCCGCGTAATTCGTTGTACTCTATTAACTATTACAAATTCGCTTATCCGCGTAATTAGTTGTACTCTATTACAAATTCGCTTATCCGCGTAATTAGTTGTACTCTATTAAAAATTCGCTTATCCGCGTAATTAGATGTACTCTATTATTATAAATTCGCTTATCCGCGTAATTCGTTGTACTCTATTAACTATTACAAATTCGCTTATCCGCGTAATTAGTTGTACTCTATTATTACAAATTCGCTTATCCGCGTAATTAGCTGTACTCTATTATTACAAATTCGCTTATCCGCGTAATTAGCTGTACTCTCTTAAAAATTCGCTTATCCGCGTAATTCGTTGTACTATCCGCACAATTCGTTGAATGTAGTTAGTTGTTGTTTATTAATCCGTTATTATAAGGAATCCTTGTAGTTATTATCCGTTATTATAACGAATCCTTGTAGTTATCCTTTATTATAACGAAACGAAGTTCAGCGGCTCTAATCCCTGTCGTTTGCAAATGAAGCTTTGAATTCCAAGAGGTACAAATCATGCGATCATTCAAAACTAACCAATGGCGGATTCTCATCAGTTTGGCCGTTGTTGTCGTCCACTTTGCCAGCGCACCGCCGGTACACGCCGGCGAATGTTCATGGTGGGATACCGCTTCTCTAGGTATTAGCTGTGTCGTCAAGCTTGCTGTCAAACGAGTCGGTGAAAGTGAAGGCCGAGGCCTCATTGAAGGCGTCAAACCAGAGTTTGATAAAATGGTCGATCAAGCCGGCCAACAATTGGCCGATCACGTTACCAATTCAGTTGATTGGTCGAAAATCGGCCAACAACTAGGCCAAGGTGCCAGTCAAGAAGTGTTAAAGGCCCTGAAATCCATTAATTG
>Ga0190345_1000144_pt1 | contig 22240 bp, 20 predicted proteins | sample 48721334_MG_FD_161674 | JGI IMG/M metagenome (GOLD analysis project Ga0190345, IMG submission 161674) | Hydrothermal vent microbial mat bacterial communities from Southern Trench, Guaymas Basin, Mexico - 4872-13-3-4_MG | ecosystem: Environmental > Aquatic > Marine > Hydrothermal vents >...
GCCATATTTTACCTTTTAGGCGAGCCGATCTTACAGCATCTGCATTGTTGCAGGGTATTTGCGGTGAAGGACCACAGCTTCATACCCTGCGCCTCGCATCTGCTGCAACCTCGACTCGTGAATAATCCAGGATCACATTCATGCTTTCCGAAGGCTAAATCTTCAATGTCGCTTCGGCCACACCTGAATTCCCTAAAATAAAAAGGTACTAATCCTGTGCTCCCTTCATGTCATGCACTGTTATGTTTTAGTGTTTTTGTTGTTACCGGATGCTTTTTTGCTGTCCAGAAACATTTTATAGTCTTTAGCTGAAGAACCATAAGCAAGACTTTGAGCCATGGCTCTGAAATAGGGGAGTGAATGTCTGAAGAAGAGTTTATATCCTTCACATAGGTAGTTTAAGGGGTATTTTTCTCCTGTTTTTTTTATAAAACGATTAGACGGGCATCCACCGTTGCATATGGGAAGGTAACGGCACTGCCTGCATTTTTTGGGAAGCGCTGCTTGTTTGTTATCTCCGAATTTTTTCTGCTGAGGGCTGTCCATTAATGACGCGAGGGAATGTTTTTTAATGTTTCCCAGATAATTTTCCTTAAAAACAAAATGGTCGCAGCTGTAAAGGTCACCATTGTGTTCTAAAGCTGCAGCTCTTCCGCATGTCTCCGAAAACACACACAGTGAAGAGGGCAGTCCCATATAAAGGCCCAGACAGACATCAAATCTCTGGATAAAAATATGACCGATATCAGAAGAAAGCCAGCAGTCAAAGACTGTCTGCAAAAATCTTCCCCACTGTCTGGGGCCCACGGTTTCCTTGGTAACAGAACCCGAATCGTTTCTTTCAACGATAGGGATAAATTGAAAAAATGTCGATCCGATTTCTTTAAGGAAATCATACACCAGTTTGGGTCTATTCCCATTAATACTGTTGACAACAGTGAGCGTGTTGAACTCGACTTCGTGCTTTTTGAGTATCTCCACTCCTTTCATGACCTGATTGAATGATCCTTCCCCTTTGGAATTGTATCGGAAGCGGTTATGAAGGTCTTCAGGGCCGTCTATGCTGATTCCAACGAGGAATGATTCGTCGTGAAAAAATTGACCCCATTTGTCACTCAGAAGGGTTCCATTGGTTTGAAAAGAGTTAAAAATTCTTACTCCTTTAGGAGCGTATTTTTTTTGAAGCGCAACCGCTTTTTTGAAAAAATCGACTCCCAGAAGGGTCGGTTCTCCTCCCTGCCAGGCGAATTGGATTTCCTGAATGCCTTCTGGTTGGCAATGGATGTACTGTTTGGTGATTTCTTCGAGTGTGTGTGCGGACATACGGAAGGATTTTTTGTCAGGATAAAGACTTTTTTTATCAAGGTAATAGCAGTATTTACAGGTCAGATTACAGACGGGGCCTATGGGTTTTATGATGACATGGAACGGTTCTTTTGATTTTTCAGTCATTGTAATTCTAATAAGTATCATAAAATCAGGTTTAATCCAATGATTGTTTATTAACCTGAACTATTCATAAAAAAATGGCGATGTTCATTTTTTTGTTTTGATTTCAGGGATATAAATGCTCTTTAAAAAAAATGACGACTGAAATGTTTTTGTAAGTTTTTTCTTTCATTTTAATCGCCATTTTTTTACCATTAAGGCAAGCCGATCTCACAGCATCTGCTTTGTTGCAGGGTATTTGCGGTGAAGGACCACAGCTTCATACCCTGCGCCTCGCATCTGCTGCAACCTCGACTTGTGAATACTCCAGGTTAATAATAAGGGCAGTGTATGAAAGCGGAAAATAAAGAAAAAAAGAGGCAAAAAATGGGAAAAAAATGAACCGAAGAAAATTTTTAAAGAAAACCGGGCAGGCTGCTTTAATAGCCGGTTTCGGAGGATGCAATCTTCTTTTAAAAGGCTGTACAAAAGGCCAGGATTTTGACTTGGTGATAAAGGAAGGAGCTATCCTGGATGGAATGGGAAAGGAAAAAAGGACAAAAGATATCGGTATCAAAGGGGAATTGATTGAATACATAGGAAAGATACCTGTTTCCAGGGGAAAATCTGTCATAGACGCCCAGGGGCTCACCGTAACCCCCGGGTTCATAGATGCTCACGACCACTCTGATGTGGGGCTTCTCGTCAATCCAAAAGCCGAAAGCCACATTCATCAGGGGATCACAACTGTCGTGAGCGGGAACTGCGGTTCCAGTCCTTTCCCTGTTCCTGACGCCCTTTATGAAAAGCGCAGGCAGGAATTAAAGAACATCTATGATATTGAGCTTTCATGGAGAGATATAGAGGGGTTTTTTTCTGAAATCGAGAAAAGAGGGACTGCATTGAATTATTCCGCTTTTCTGGGGCATGGGGCTCTGAGAGGAGCTGTGGTCGGCTTTAATGATGAAACTCCGGGAGAAGAGGGAATAAGAAAAATGCAGTCTCTTATTAAACAAAATATCCAGAGCGGAGCGCTCGGACTTTCCAGCGGACTGGAATATGCTCCCGGTAGTTATGCTGAGACATCAGAATTGATCTCCCTCTGCAAAGCTGCGGGTGAATGCGGCGGCCTGTATGCAACCCATATGAGAGACGAAGGGGATTATCTGCTGGAATCTTTGGATGAAGCCATAACCATTGCCAGGGAGGCTGGTGTATTGCTTCAGATATCCCATCTGAAATGTGCTTACCCAAGAAACTGGGGAAAATTGGATAAAGCTTTGGAGAAAATAGAGCAGGCAAAAAATCAAGGGGTGGATGTCTTTTGCGACCGTTATCCCTATACAGCAGGGGCAACTGGATTGAGCAGCTTTAATTTTCCTTTGTGGGCGCATCAAGGGACAACAGATGATTTTATAAAAAGATTGAAAGACCCGTCGCTTGAGCCCCGATTCAGAGAGCATTTAAAAGCGAGAGAGGAAAAGCTGGGATCCTGGGACAAAGTGCTTATTTCAGGAGTCGTTACAGAAAAAAACCGTCCATTTGAGGGAAAGAGCATCTTGGAATGTATGAAGCTGACAGGAAAGGATGCGTTTCAATTTATGAGAGACCTCTTGATTGAAGAAAGGGACCAGGTAGGCATGGTCCTGTTTATGATGAATGAAGAAAATCTAAAAAGAATACTGTCCCATCCTTTGGTAGGCGTGGGGTGTGACAGCTCAGTGATGGCCCCTTACGGGAAACTGAGCGGTGGCAAACCTCATCCCAGAGGATACGGCAGTTTTCCGAGAGTACTGGGCAAATACATAAGGGAAGAAAGGATTGCCCTCCTCCCCGATATGATAAAAAAGTTGACATCTCTTCCGGCAAAAAGATTCGGGTTTAAAAAAAGAGGCTGTCTTGAAAAGGGGTATTATGCTGACATCGTCCTCTTTGATAAGAAAACCGTAAAGGACATGGCTACGTATGATGACCCTCATAGATATCCGGAAGGGATTGAGTTTGTGATCGTTAATGGAGAGGTTGTGATCAACAGGGGAGAACACACAGGAAGGCTTCCGGGAAAGGTATTGAAAAAGGAGATTTAGATGAAGGCTTGTACCTGTGCAGCTCTCACTATAATGATCGGCTTGCTGGCGGCAGGACTGTCGTTTCAGGAGGAAGAGAAGGACTTTGTTCTCGATGATGTGGTTGTTCTTGAGTATAGGGATGTAGCCCCGGGGGAGGTCCTAAAGGTTTCCGTTAAAAACCTGCCGGTCATACAATCCGCCCAGGTCAAATTTCTCAATAAGAAGTATGACATGGCGCAAGTCGGGGATTGCCTGGTTTGTCTTATCGGCCTGGATCTGGGAATTGAAACAGGGAGCCATTCCCTTAAGGTCTATGTCTATAAACAGGACGGAAGTGTTGAGATAAAAGAACAGGATATTCCTGTCAGTCCCAAACAGTTTCCTATAAAGAAATTATGGGTCAAAGAAGAATTTGTTACGCCGCCAAAAAATGTTATGGAAAGAATCCAGAGGGAAGCTGAGCTGACTAAAGCGGTTTATAACATTTATTCTCCGGAATGGGAGGCTGAGGGAAAATTTATCGTTCCGGTACAGGGCCAAATTTTTCCCAATTTTGGTGAGAGGAGGTTCTTTAATAACAAACCCCGTTCCCAGCACAGCGGCGTGGATATTGCTTCCCCAATGGGTATGCCTGTAAAAGCGTCTAATTCAGGGCGCGTTGTCCTGGCGAGTCACCTTTATTTTGCCGGGAATACAGTGATTATTGACCATGGATTGGGTGTTTTTTCAGTGTACTGCCATTTTTCGGAAATAACAGTCAAGATGGGGCAAAAAGTGGAGAAGGGAGACATCATCGGGAAAATAGGTTCCACAGGAAGAGTAACGGGCCCCCATCTCCACTGGAGCATTAGGATACGGGGAAGCAGGGTGGATCCCAATGCTTTGCTGTCACTGGAATTCGAGTGATCTGTAAGTCATATTTCAGGGCCAGCGAAAATAAGGTGTGCTGAAGCAGCGTTAAAGGCATGGAAACACCTGATTTCTGTTTTTATTTGACAATAAGGAGCTGCGATTCTATAGTATTTTTTAACTTTCAAATGCAAGGGACATGTTAATGGATAAGAAGGAAAGGATAGAAATCAGAACACCTATGGTGGAAGCTGTTTTAGAAGCTTATGACAAAGGTCAGGAAGATGAGAATCTGGAGCCTATTATAGCCTGTGATGCTCGTGGCAGACCTATAGGAAGATTGGAAAACGGGGATTTTGTGATATTTTATGATATCAGGGGGGAAAGGGAGATCGAAATCACTCAAAGTCTTACAGAAAAGAATTTTTCTGAGTTCCCGGTCAAAAAAGACACTCTATTGAATTTTGTCACAATGATCGAATATAAATCTGACCTGAAAGCCAGGGTGGCTTTTCCTCCGAAAAGGAGGGTCAAAAATTCTCTCGGAGAGGTCATCTCCAATGAGGGGATTACGTTCTGTAAAGTATCTGAATCTGAAAAAGCTGTTCATGTCGGATTTTTTTTTAACGGACGAAGTGAAAAAATATTTCGGGGTGAACACAGAGTTGTCATTCCTTCTCCTGAGGGCATCTCTTCTTTTTCAGAAAAACCTGAGATGAGCATTGAGCTGGTTACCAAAGAGGTCATTTCTAAACTCAGTGATTCTGAGACAAGGATTGTGTTTGCGAATTTTGCCAATGCGGATGTTGTGGGACACACAGAGGACAGAGAGGCTGTTTTAAAAGCAGTGGAGTCCGTAGATAAGGAATTGGGAAAGATATTGGATTACTGTAAAAACAAAAAGGTCACGCTGATTGTCACCGCGGATCACGGCACTGTGGAGGAATGGCTTTATCCGGATGGAACAATAAATACGGGTCATACGAATAATCTGGTTCCGTTTGTATTGGCTGATTTTTCCAGGGACAGGCCGAATGAGGTCAAATTAAAGCCGTCCGGAGAGCTGTCAAATATCGCTCCGACTGTCCTTCAGATTTTGGGTCTAAAAAGCCCCCCGGAAATGGAAGCAGAGAGCCTGATCCTTGATCGCTGGAAAGGGCCAAAGCCAAAAAAAGTGCTTTTATTGATTCTGGATGGATGGGGTCTTAATGAGCCAAAAGAAGGAAATATGATTCATGAAGCATATACACCTCACTTTGATCAGATCTGGGCTTTGTATCCGCATGCAAAGCTGAAAGCTTCGGGTGAGGCGGTCGGTATGCCTCCGGGAACAGTCGGGAATTCTGAAGCAGGGCATCTTCATATCGGAGCCGGGAGAAGGATTTTTCTGGATAGAGTCAGAATAGACCGCTCCATTAAAGATGGAAGCTTTTTTAAAAACAGGGTTTTTCTCGAGACCATGAACAAAGTCAAAGCCGAGAAGAAGCCGCTTCATCTTCTCGGTATTGTTTCTCATTACAGCTCTCACGGCACTATTGAGTATCTGTTTTCACTGCTTAAGCTGGCCAGAAAAAAAGGAATTGAGAAAGTGTATATACACTCACTCATAGGGAGAAGGGGAGAAAAACCTGAGAGCGGTGCTATCTATATTTCAAAAGTAGAGAACATGTGCCGCCAGCTCTCTATAGGGTCCCTGTCTACTGTAATGGGAAGATTTTGGGCACTTGACAGGGAAGAAAATTGGGATAGAGTAGAGAAAGCGTATCAGGCCCTTGTTTTTGGAGAAGGGCGGAGGATCAAAATCGGCTCGGAGGGCAATTGAGTTTTTTTAACCTGGATTATTCACAAGTCGAGGTTGAAGAGAGCTTACTGAAATTCAGGTGTGGACGTAGCGACATTGAAGATTTAGCCTTCGGAGTGCTGTGTTTGAGGGAACTCGGCAAAGCCGAGCTGTGAGCATGTCTGACCCACGGACGGGGGGAGTTGCGCAGCAGCCGAGAACACAGTGCGAAGAATGGCGTTAAAAATCTGAAGGGAGCACAGACCATATCTGAATTTCATATCGGCTTGCCTATATGGTAAAAAAAGGAACATCGCCATTTTTTTATGAATAGGTCAGGTTAAATCTGATTTATTTTATGAAGGAGGAATAATGGGAAAAGGAATGTCACCAAAAATAATCCTAAGGGCCATTTGTATCCTGGTTCTTTTAACCGGATTTATGATGTGCACGCACTCAAATGAACAAGAAAACCAAACAGCTGTGGAAACTCAGGAACAGCATGACCAGAGAATGTCATGGTGGAGAGACGCGCGTTTCGGTATGTTTATCCATTGGGGGCTCTATGCCATCCCTGCCGGTGAATGGGAAGGAGAGATCAATCATGCCGAATGGATCTTAACGACCGCTCAAATCCCAGTTAAAGAATATGAAAACTTTGCCAAAGAATTCAATCCCGCTCAATTCAATGCCCAACAATGGGTGAATACCGCAAAAAACGCTGGAATGAAGTACATTGTCATCACAAGCAAGCACCATGATGGATTTTGCCTTTTTGACTCAAAACTCACTGACTACGATGTTGTGGATGCCACTCCTTTTAAGCGCGATATTCTGAAAGAACTATCAGAAGAATGTTACAATCAAGGCATAAAATTATGCTTTTATCATTCCATCATGGACTGGCACCACCCGGATTATCTGCCCCGGAGAAAATGGGAGTCTCGGTCAGAAGAAGGAGCTGACTTTGACCGCTATGTCCAGCACATGAAAGGTCAGGTGAAAGAACTGCTGACAAACTACGGCGAAATCGGAGTGTTGTGGTTTGACGGAGAATGGGAAGATACCTGGAATAGAGAGAGAGGGATTGACCTTTATGATTATGTTCGATCACTCCAGCCCAGTATTATCATCAACAACAGAGTAGGAAAAGGAAGAGAGGGGATGGCCGGAACCTATGACCCGGAGCAGGCGCTCGGAGATTTTGGAACGCCTGAGCAGGAAATCCCATCAACAGGACTCGGGTATGACTGGGAAACATGTATGACCATGAACGATCACTGGGGATACAACAAACACGATGATAACTGGAAATCTAACAAGGATCTGATACAAAAACTGGTCGATATCGTCAGTAAAGGAGGAAATTTCCTTTTGAATGTAGGCCCAACTGCTGAGGGCCTTTTCCCGGAACCCTCCATCAAAAGGCTCAATGCCATTGGGAAATGGATGGAGGTCAATGGAGAAAGTATTTACGGGACATCAGCCAGCCTTTTTTCCGATCTGAAGTGGGGCCGGAGCACGACAAAGGGCTGTAAAGTCTATCTTCATGTTTTTGAATGGCCTGAAAACAGAACTCTTGAAGTGCCCAGATTAAAAGAAAGGGCTGATTCAGTGTATCTCCTGCAGAATCCGGAAGCATCACTGACTATCGAATACAATGATACCGGAGCTTTAATCCAAGTTCCCGAAGATGCTCCGGATCCATATGTCTCTGTCATCGCCCTCAAGTTCGCCACGACCCCCGGGTTATTGGGGACGCTCCATTAGGTACCACCCTATATTACTGAATCCATTGGATATTAAAAAACATTCTAAATTGTTTCTCTCTGATTTAATACACTACCGCAATCCTGCAGACGTAAGTCCCTATATGGATTGGGTTCTTAAGAATCAGGACAAGGGAAGATTAATTGCATTCTGGTTGTAAGCCACGTACATAAATGCGGGATTTTATAGGGTGGTACCTAATGGGACGTCCCCTTCTTCAAATGAGGGGGGGCTGGAGCTTGGGTAAACGGCCGAATACTGATTTGTATATTTCAGGATAACGGTCTTTACCGCCTATAAGCATAAAAGTGAGAGGCATGGCCTTCTTTGCTTTTTCACTCATTTCATTGGCAAGCCTTCTTATTTCCCACTGAGCCGTTGCATCCTCTCTCAGTCTAGAAAAATGATAAAATTCCCTTGCATTCATTTTCATGAGCACCCGCCTTCTGTGGGCATTTGTCAACACATACTCTGCTCCCAGCTTCATGCTTTGAGATAAGTCCTTATAGACTTTATTTGTTTTCTCAATGATGCCCAAAAAATCTTCTTTAGCTCCCACTGCTTTGACTGAAGGGGGAACCATAACATGAAGGGAAGGATCGTATTTTTGTGCGGTTAGGGTTGCCATCCTATGCCTTTTAAGCTGTGCAAAGCATGCAGCGGAGACAATCAAATCAAATGTCAAATCTACATACTCAAACTCACGGAGCACCGCATCGTAGAACTCCATGTTCTTAAATGCTGTTCTGACTACGCTTTCTTTCCCTTTTATTCCCAGGCCTTTTGCATGTTCCATGCAATCTTTATATGATTTTTTCGTAACAGAATGGATGAGGGCTGCCACAAGCTTGGTATCAGCATCCGGGGTCAGATCCACAAGACAAACAGATTCCGGACTCTTCTTCTCTATACTGTCTTCGATCCTGACTCTTTCTTCGATTTCCTGGTAAGTCTTTCCATCAAAGTCATTCGGATCTGTAAACAAAATAATAGAGGGGGCTACCTCCTTTGCCAGTGTATAGATCTTTTTATTAAACTCCCTTAATTCAGCTAACTGACGGGATGAGAACCGTCTGATCATGAACTCAAGATTCCGCGCATTTAGAGTCATGCCCAGCTGTCCCTCGGTGGCCAGGCTCACGATATATCTTGAATCCTCTTTGGCCCAGCCATCGAGAATGGAATGCTTTTTCCTGTCCTGTGCCAGGTCAGAGTATTTATCATAAAAATAAGGTTTAAGCTTCTCATATAATCTCTGATACATGTCATTCTGTTCCCGGATTACTTTCAGGAATATTTCTTCCTTTCCTGCCTTTTTGACCTCTTCGGGAATCACGAAATCGTCTTTTAATTTTATATATCTCTGGGATTTTTCCGTATAAGAACACAGCCTGAATCTTTCAACTTCCTCTATGGCAAAACGGCTCATGCCAATGATGTCAAAATTAAAGACCGCATGTTCTGCCACAGAATGATGGCCCATTTTAAAAATAATGGTTCTGTTGGATTTTTGCGCTCTCTCTACTTCAGCACGGGCCAAAGCGCGAAGTTCATCTACTGAGCGGGGGTCTCTGGATATCCGGGCATAAGAAGCGGATAAAGTCTCAGGAGTGACGCCCCCTCTTTCAGGGTTTCCCTTTTTTAATTCTTCTATGACTGTGCTGTCAACATTATAACCTGCCAAAATGACTTTCATGCCAGCTCCTAAAACAAAAATACTTCGGCCTCAGGCCTCCAAAGCCAGTGTGAATAATACAACAAATCCCATAAACGACTCAAAAGATTTTTTTATCCTTTTATCACGGCAATGGGGTCTGCTTTGACCACCAGCTTTCCTATGCCAAGGGAATCCGAGATTTTAACGACCTCATCCACATCTTTATAAACCTGAGAGGCTTCCTCTGCAACACACCTCCATCCTTTTGCTCTTAAATCCACGCCTTTGGTTTCCAGCTCTCTTTTTATCTCTTCTCCTCTGAAGCTTCGCAGTGCCTGACGGCGGGACATAACCCGGCCGGCTCCATGGGCTGTTGAACTAAAGCTTAACTGCTCAGACTTCTGGGTTCCAGCGAGAACATAGGAAGAAGTACCCATGCTTCCCGGAATGAAAACAGGTTGGCCCACATCACGGTATGCCTCAGGGATCTCAGAGTGACCGGGCCCGAAGCTCCTGGTCGCTCCTTTTCTATGGACGCACAGTTTTGCTTCCCGGCCGTTTATTTTATGATTCTCAAATTTAGCAACATTATGGCAGACATCGTACACCTGCTCCATGCCTTCTGATGTTCCTGTAATGGTTTGGAAAGCTTCTCTTACAAGATGGGCTATCATCTGCCTGTTCGCAAAAGCAAAATTAACAGCCGTATTCATAGATTCAAAATATTTTCTTCCCAGCTTTGATTTCAAGGGAGCATTGATGAGCTGCCTGTCAGGGAGCCCTCTGGTTCCTATCTCGTTTTCCATGAGTCTTATATAATCAGAAGCGACCTGATGACCCAATCCCCTGCTGCCGCAGTGTATCATGACCAATATCTGCCCTTCTGAATGAATGCCAAAAGCCTCGGAAGTCTCCCTGTCATAAATAGTGACCACTTTTTGAATTTCCAGAAAGTGATTTCCTGATCCTAATGATCCCAACTGACCTGATCCCCTGCTCATAGCCCGGGGTGACAGATTCTCAGGACTCGCAGGCTTAAGGCACCCCCCTTCTTCTGTTCTTTCGAGGTCCTCTTCCCGGCCGAATCCCTTTTCCACGGCCCATTGAGCCCCTTTTGTACAGACTTGTTTTATTTCTTTACTGCTTAAATGAATAGAACCTCCTACTCCTACTCCTTTCGGAACCCGTGCAAACATCTCATCTAAAAGGGCCTTTTTGTGCTTTTTTATGTCTTTTTCAAAAAATTCCGTTCTTAATAATCTTACTCCACAGTTTATGTCATATCCCACTCCTCCCGGGGAGATAACACCATTTTCCATATCAAAAGCAGCCACCCCGCCGATCGGAAACCCATACCCCTGATGCGCGTCAGGCATGGCATAAGCAGCCCTCTGGATCCCGGGGAGGCAGGCCATGTTTTTGGTCTGTTCAAGGGTTAGATCTTTTCGCATGCTTTCGAGAAGAGATGGAGAGCTATAGACAATTGCAGGGACATTCATATCGCCCTGTTTAGGTATTTCCCAGATATACTCACTGATTTGCTTTAATTTCATACTCTCCCTCCCTATACATCAACAACGACCTGAATCAAATAATGGTCATTTCCCTCTATGATCATTTCACTGTATGTGACAGCCTTGACACTCCCGAATATTTCGCTTTCATCAGAAATCCTGTCTCCCAGAAACCAGGCTTCAAGAGCATAATCCGCCTTCTCTTTCTTGATCGATAACTCTTTGACGGAGCAGAGCAGGAAATCATCCGTATCAAGGAGAAACAGGATTTCTTCCAGAAACTTCACCAACAATTGTTCCCTGTCCTTTCCTGTTATGCTTACTTTCCTTTTTATCCTTGGTTTCACTTTTTTTGTCGACCACATAAGATTTGCAGTGGCTTCCGCAGCGTTCCGGAAAGCCTCTTCCACTGAATTTCCATACGCCTGAAATTTTGCATCCGCTGTATGATTCAGGAATTTGTATTTGACGTTCATAAAATGTCCTATTTACATGGAATTTTTAGAAAAAAAGCAAGGTCAAAAAATACCTGCTATAGGCTTCCCGCAAAAATCGCACTTCGAATCAGAGATATTTTTTTCTTTCAGCCAGAATCCGCTCCGCACAAGAACCTCTTTTCCACAATAAGGGCACACTGTGGTATCTGATTCGTTCGGGACATTGCCGAGATACACATAATTGAGACCGGCATCTCTTCCTATGGAATAAGCTTTTCTCATGGTACTTAAAGGAGTCGGCTTCAAATCCGAATACTTATAATCAGGATGAAAGCGGCTTATATGCCATGGAATATCCTTATCAATGCCGGCTATAAACCCAGCAATGTCTTTCAGCTCTTCATCCGAATCATTCTGTCCGGGAACGATCAGAGTCGTAATCTCGATCCATATGTCCATCTCCTTCATAACTCTTATGGAATCAAGCACAGGCTCAAGATGGGCTTTGCATACCTTTTGGTAAAATTTTTCTCTAAAAGACTTTAAATCAACATTGCACGCATCCAGAAAAGGCCGTATTTTTTCCAGGGCTTCGCGGGTCATATAACCATTGGTTACAAAAGTATTCGCAAGGCCCTCCTTTTTAGCGATTTCAGCTGTGTCATAGGCATACTCGAAAAAAATAGTCGGCTCTGTATAGGTATAACTGATGCTTCGGCAGTTGTTTTTTTTGGCTGCAGCGACAACTTCCTTCGGTGTAAATGACTTCTCGCTGTACACTTCTTCTTTTCTTTTCGAAACCTGTGAGATCTGCCAGTTCTGACAAAATTCACAGCGAAAATTACACCCGATAGTGGCAATGGAAAAGGATGAAGTCCCGGGTAAGAAATGATAGAGAGGTTTTTTTTCGATAGGGTCTATATGCGCGGCTATCAATTCACCATACACTAAAGTGTAGAGCTCCCCTCCCTTATTCTTTCTTACCCCGCAAATCCCGAACTTAGAGGGAGCTATCAGGCACCTATGGCTGCACAGATCACACTGGACATTATCTTTTTTTATTTTATGAAAAAGGTATGCTTTTCTTACCATCTCATCTCCTGGAGTATAGAAATTTACTCAGTTGCCTTCATCCCGTATTAAATGATAATCAAAATCACCTCTCTTTTTCAAATATTATAACCTGGATTATTCACAAGTTAAAACAAACATCGCCATTTTTTTATGAATAGGTCAGGTTAATAGAAGAAAGGCAGTAGAAAAGAATTATTTTATTTGAGCGGAGGGGCAGAGCTGATTCAAGCGGCATTCCCTACAGAGTGGTTTTTTTGCCTTGCATATCTTCCTGCCGTGATTTACCAGCATATAGTTGAAATGAAGCCATTCCTTCTTTGGAACAACATCCATTAAATCTCTTTCTATCTTGTCAGGATTCTTCTCGTCACTTAATCCCAGTCTTTGTGAAAGACGCTTAACATGAGTGTCTACGGCAATCCCTTCAGCTTTGTGATAAGCACTGGAAAGGACAATGTTGGCTGTCTTTCTTGCGACTCCGGGAAGAGTCAGCAAATCATCCATAGAAGAAGGCACCTTTCCTGAAAAATCCTTTTCAATTTTTTGAGCTGCAGCCTGAATATTTTTTGCCTTATTCCTGTAAAACCCGGTGGGACGGATTTCCTTTTCCAGTTCTCTCAGATCTGCTTCAGCAAAGTCTTTTGCACTTTGATATTTTTTAAACACGCCGGGAGTTACCTCATTGACTTTTTTATCTGTGCACTGCGCTGACAAAATAGTGGCCACTAAAATCTCTAGGGGACTTTGAAAATATAATGCCGTATGACTCTGCGGATACAGTTCCCTTAAAATTTTGATGATTCTTAGGACTCTTTTATCCATCTTGATTATGAATGCTGATATCTATCATCCTTTTTATGGCTCTGCCGGCTTTCTCTTTTATTTCATCCGGTACCGTGACTTTTTTCTCCATGTTCTTCAACGCCAAATAGACTTTGTTTAAAGTGATTTTCTTCATGTCTCTGCATACAGCTTGTTCCCGCAGAGAATGAAAATTTTTCTCAGGATTTTCCTTTTTCAACCTGTAAATAATTCCTGTCTCTGTTCCTATAAGGATGTCTTTTTTTGCTGTCCTGTGTGCTTCTTCAACCATACTCCCGGTGGAAAAAACCTTATCAGCCAGCCTCGCTACTTCAGGCCGGCACTCCGGATGGACCCATACCTCGCTATTAGGATAGAGCCTCTTTTTCTCTAAAATATCCTCTAGCCCTATCTCATCATGAACGTAGCAGTAACCGTTCCAGGGAATGATTTCTTTTGAGCTTTTTCCAGCAACATAAGAAGCTAAATTTCTATCAGGGACAAACAGCACTTCTCTATCCTCTAATGAATTCACGACCTGAATGGCATTTGATGAGGTACAGCAGATGTCACATCCAGCTTTGACATCAGCAGTGCTGTTGACATAGCAAACCGTCTTACTGCCGGGATTCTTATTCTTCCATTTTTCCAGCTGGCTCTTCCTGATCATATCTGCCATTGGGCAGCGTGCTTTTTCGTCAGGAATCAAAACGGTCTTGTCAGGAGCTAGTATCGCAGCGGTCTCAGCCATAAAATAAACACCGCAAAAAACAATCACTTCCTTATCTACCCGGGATGCCTTTATACTCAGGCCCAAAGAGTCCCCTAAATAGTCAGCTATATCCTGTACTTCTCCCGCCTGATAATTGTGGGCAAGGATAACGGCATTCCTTTCCCTTTTAAGCTGTTCTATTTTTTCTTTTAATTCACTTGCTTCCATGACGGCTCACTCTTTTGGATAAAAATTTAAACACGGATTTTTGTGGCTCCGCAGTGAGGGCATTCCTCATCATCTTTCTTTTTCGGCTTTCCGCATTCTTTACAGAGTTCGAGTTCTATCCGGCATCTCCGGCAGAACAGATCAGTTCCCAATAAAGGGTCATCACATTTGGGGCACATAAATGTTTTTTCCCTTATTTCTCTATGGGCTTTTCTTTTTTCCCCTTTTTGTTTGGCTCGGTAATTTTCTATGGCTTTATGGAGGGCATCTGCACCTAAATTAGAACAGTGTACTTTTCTCTCGGGAAGTCCATCCAACTCCTCAACAATCTTATGGCTCGAAATACTCATGGCTTCTTCCAAAGTCTTCCCCTTGGCTATCTCACTGACCATACTTGCGCTGGCGATGGCTGCTCCGCATCCTAAAGTCTGAAATTTAATGTCATCAATTATATTGTCCTTCACTTTTATATAAAAAGTGGTTGTATCGCCGCAAATGGGATTCCCTATTTTCCCGACTCCATCAGCATCTTTTATGATCCCGACATTCCGCGGGTTCTGAAAATGATCCATGACTTTATCACTGTATTCCATTTTTCCCTTCCCTCATATCCTGAATCAAAAATCCGAAAAAGAATAAGAAGAGTCCTTAAATCTATGCGGCTTCTACGGATTTAATTTCTGGAATCTCTTTTTTCAAAAGCCTCTCAATGCCCATTTTCAAAGTCATTTGAGACATGGGGCAGCCTGCACAGGCTCCTGTCAACCTGACCTTTACTACTCCATCTTTAACCGAAACCAGCTCGACATTTCCGCCATCAGCCTGCAAAGAGGGACGTATTTTATCTAAAGCAGCCTTTACTTTTTCCTTCATCCATTTTCTCCTTGTATGTGTTTGATCTTTCCATAATAAAAAATGATAGATTTAGCATTATATGAAAATCTGTCACTTATATCAAAATATACATCAAGATAATCCAATTGTCAATTTTTCCTATAGGAACTATATGATTAATCCGGTTTCCCTACAATGCGGCCTTTATTAAAAGATTCTATCAGGTCATAACTCTCGGAATGTCCTGATTGATTCGTGCGGTTATCTCATAATTGATGGTCCCGGTCAATGCAGCCAGTTTGTCCGCTGAAATAGAATCCCCTCCCTCTCCGCCAAGAAGAGTGACCCTGTCTTCCACCTTAACTCCGGGTATATCCGTAATATCCACTGCGATAAAATTCATGGCCACCCTTCCCCTTACAGGAGCTCTGGATCCTTTTATCAATACATAGGATACATTTGAGAGGCCTCTTGAATACCCGTCATAATATCCGACCGGAATGACAGCAAGAACTGTCCTCCTTGTTGTTTTATACGTACATCCATACCCAATAAATTCACCTTTGGGGATATGCTTAACCTGTGCAATTCTAGCCTTCCAGGAAAGCACGGGCTTTAAACTAAACTCATGCCTGTTTCTCAGCAAACTGGATACATACACCTCATTTGACGGCCATAATCCATAGAGGCCTATACCTACTCTAGCCATATTAAAGTATGTTTCCGGGAATAGTATGACAGCTGCGGAACAGGCCATGTGCTTAAATGGTATGCTTATTCCATGATCTTCGATCCTGTCTACAATCTTCTTGAATCTCTTGAGCTGATACTGTGCATAACTATGGTCTGTGGTGTCTTCTATATTGGAAAAATGCGATGAAATCCCTTCTATGACCAATCCTTCATGTCTCTCAATATTTTCAATAAAAGGGATTATTTCACTTTCATTAAGACCCTGTCTGTATGTTCCTGTTTCTGCTTTGATATGGAGATAAGCTTTTTTATGAAGAGACCGGCAGATATCCCCTAGCTTTTCTATGGTCTCATTATTGTAAACCGTTATTCTTATATCATTCTCAACTGCCTGCTGCAGCCTATGCAAAGGGATATATCCGACTGACAAAAGAGGGCATTTGAACCCATTTTCCCTCAGCGTTATACCTTCATCAACAGAATGAATCCCCAGCCAGTCAGAACCTGAATTGACTGCAGCATTGGCAATAGGAATCATACCGTGTCCATAGGCATTGGCTTTGACCATGGCCAGGAGCCTTCGCTCTTTTCCTAAAAGACTTCGGAATTGGCTGATGTTGTGCTTCAGAGCTTCAGCACTCAGCTCAATCCACTGTACATGTTTACGATGCATTATTTATACCCGGTATATCCGGCCGATCTGTGATCTTGTTCAAATCAATAAATTCATTCATTTTGTCTTTGAAAAACACAGTGTCTTCCCTTTCAGCTCCTGTTGATATCATAACGACTTCTGCCTGGATAAGGTCCTCTATAATCTTCACATAATCAAGAAAAGATTCCGGGAGTGAACGACCATCTTTTATTCTGTGAATACTCTTCTTCCAGCCCTTTATGGTCTTGTATTCAGGCTTGACATCCTCAAGAACCCAGCTCTCAGTAGGAAAACAATCCAAGGAAGAATCCTTGTAAGAATAGCCTATGCCTATTTTGATCTCTTCCAACTCGTCAAGCACATCTGGTTTGGTTAAAACGACTTTTTTTATCCCGTTTATCCTTGCAGCATATTTTAATGCAAAAGTATCAATCCATCCGCATCTGCGCGGACGGCCCGTAGTCGCTCCAAACTCATCCCCTTTTTTCTGAAGATGTTTTCCTGCACTTCCAGAAATCTCTGTAGGGAAAGGGCCGCTGCCTACCCGTGTTGTATATGCCTTAGCTATGCCTATAACATGGTCTATTTTATCCGGGCTTACTCCCAGTCCTGTGCACACTCCTCCGGACGTGGAATTAGACGAGGTCACATAGGGATATGTACCGTGGTCAATATCAAGAAGGGTTCCCTGAGCCCCCTCAAATAATATGGATTTTCCCTCCCCTATCTTTTTCTCAAGAAGACACGATACATCCTGAAGGTACTTTCCAATCCTATCCCTGTAATACAGACATTCTTTAATGATTTCTTCTGCTTCAAAGAGCGGGCTCTGGAAATGAGCGAGAATAATGTTCTTGAGCTTGACGTTCTGCTCCACCTTACTTCTCAACACATCCTCATTCAAAAGGTCACCGGTCTTTATCCCCTGCCGCGCCGTCTTATCAACATAGGAAGGGCCTATTCCTTTGCAGGTTGTCCCAATTTTTTTGTCACCTCTTATTTTTTCTGTAATCTCCTCTATGGAGGAATGATAGGGAAGGATAAGCTGGGCGTTTTTACTTATGACTATATTGTTGTCAACCTTGATCCCTAATCTTTCCAACTGCTCCACCTCTTCTAAAAAAGCCCTGGGATTTACGACAACACCGTTTCCTATGATACACAGTTTGTTCTCATGAAGGATTCCTGACGGAATAAGATGAAGGACGATTTTCTTCCCTTTGACGAAGACGGTATGACCTGCATTATTTCCGCCCTGATATCTCGCTACAATATCAAATGCGGGCGTCAATAAGTCAGTGACTTTACCCTTTCCTTCATCTCCCCACTGCATCCCGACTACTGCAATATTCGACATATGAAACTCTCTTATAAACTTAGATTCTTTTTAACCTGAACTATTCATAAAAAAATGGCGATGTTCCTTTTTTTGTTTTGATATCAAGGATATACATACTTTTTAAAAAAATGACAACTGAAATATCTTTGTCTGTTTTCACTTTCATTTTAATCGCCATTTTTTTACCATATAGGCAAGCTGATCTCACTGCATCTGCTTCTTTACTGAAGTAACTGCGAAATTTTATCAGAACTCGCTTCTGTAAACAAGTTCAAAAACTCAATGCCATTTGACAGAGTAGAGCATGGTCTCTTGCGCCATCCTTTACATCCTTGTTAAAGTCATATTCCACTTTAAGCATCACATTCTCAAAAGCCCTGTAGACCAATCCCAGGCTCCATCTGGTTTTCTCCAGATCCAAACCACTCCCCGGTTCAGAAAAAGATAAAAATCCATTGCCATGGAAGGGATCACTATATTTAATTTTCTGGTAACTTCCAGCCGGACTGATGTTTCCAAAATTTACGGACATCTGGACGAAATATCCCTCAGCTTCACCTTTCTCAAAATCAGAAGGATTTTCAATGGCTGCTCTCATGTATTCCGCCAGGATATGAATGCTCTTGTTCTGCCAGTCTATATTTCCCCCATGATAAATCAGATTTCTCTTATCTTCCTTATCAAACCGCCCTCGGTAATGGGAGTAAGAAATCTCAAATCCCTGGTCAATGAAAAAGCCAAGCCTTCCTCCTAAAGACTTGTTCCTATTGTTGTCATCAAACTGCTCTCCGGCACTTAAAGTATCAGACTCTTTAAGTCCGTTCCCGGCATAAAACGAATAATTAAAAATTTTTACCCGGCCCTCTATGAGAACACCCATATCCCTCCAGTCCCTTGGATATAAATACTCAGCTGTCAGGGGATGATTGATGAATGCCGTTTGATGAGGCCTGTTTGATTCATTGTATTTTCCAAAAGGCACCATATAGAGACCGAACTTGGATATAAAAGCATCAGATGATCCTAAAGTTACCCAGGCCTGTTTCAGTTCGATTTTTCTCCCCTCCCTGAACAGAGCTTCACATACGAAATTGGAATTTGGAGTGAGCGCTCCCGAAAGCTTGAACCCAAGAAGCGGATTTGTAAAGGCCCCCTTTAAGATCCCTTCATCCACCTGATTGTTGACATAATCATAGGCAAAATAGCCGTTTGATTGAACTTGAGCCCATTGGTTCAAGGTCAGAAGAAAGAGGAAGAGGAAAATTATTCCCATTCGTCTTACTAAGGATACGATATTTTTATTTCTTAAAAAATTCATTTTCATTTGTTTATCATTTAATCCAGGTTAATGCTTTTTCTCTTCCATTTGTTTGATCCACTGCTCTATCTGTCTTCTTTTCTCTGCAGGAATATTGTTTTGATAAAGGTCCAAGTATCTCACAAAATGCCTTAAGGCTTCCTTATTATTTCCTCTTTCCATATGGATATAACCAAGATTGTAAAGGGGAAGCCCGTATTCAGGATCAATGGATAGAGATTGTTCCCATGCCTTAACAGCTTTATCCAGGTCACCTAACTGTTTGTATACAGCGCCAAGCCCGTTATATGCCGCCGCATCTTCGGGATTGAACTCAACTGCTTTTTGGTAATTCTCTATGGCCTTTTGTAATTCCTGTTCATTTTTTGTATTAAGATAAATTGAGAGATAAGCATTTCCCATGTTGTTGTAAGTAGAAGCAAAATCACTATCTATTGAAACAGCTTTATCTAAAGCTTCCAAAGCTTTCATATATTCTCCTTTTCTAGTATAAGCGATACCAAGGAAATTCCATAATTCAGGGTCATAATCCATTTCTCGGAGTCCAACCTCATTAAAAAGAGAAATGACTTTGTCACTTTGGCCGGCCTCAGTTAAAAAATTGACATAAGCTGAAAAAATCTCATGGCTCTCAGGCAAATTTTTCATTCCTTCTTCAAGAACCAAAAGGGCTCCGCGTAAATTCCCTTTCTCTTTATACAGAGTTGCCAAATTTGAGTACGCCACATCAATGTCCTTTCTTTCTGTAATCACTTCCTGAAGCATTCTAATGGCCTGCTGGTCTTTCCCCTGCACATAAATCTGTTTGGCAATGATAGACTTATTGTAAAGAGGGAGAAGTGTTTTAATATCATCTTCGGGCCCATATTCTTGTTTTTCTTCATGTGATACTCCTGACACATAACCAAGACTTCTCAACTTGCGAAGAGTTTCGCTGCCAGGAGTCCTCAGGGCTTCTTTTTCTTTCGCACCAGAATATTTCGCCATTATTTCATCCAGTTCCTTTCTATACCTGTTCAGTTCTTTCTCCTGGGCCAAATTGTTCTGCTCGTCAAAGTCCTCTTTCAAATTATAAACCTCTGGAATGGGAGACTCTATATACTTTTCCTCATTATCAATGTATCCCCGAAGCGGCGCCCATCCCCTGCTGTAAAACGGATACAGTGATTCAAAATAGATAGGGCCGTGTTTGAGCTTCTTCCCTTTTATGGCAGGAAGAAGCGAAACCCCGGTAAGTAAATCAGGCTTTTTGAGATCCAATACCTCACATATGCTCGGAAAGATATCTATATGCCCCACATAATCCGGGACATTTCCGGGCTCTATTCCAGGAAAATAGAAAATAAGAGGGATCCTTATGGTTGTATTGTAAGCAAAAAAACCATGGGTTGGCTCTCCATGCTGCCCCAGCCCTTCTCCATGATCTCCGGTCAAAACAATCAAAGTGTTCTTATACATTTTCTCCGATTCCAGATAATCAAAGATCTTTCCCAGCTCAGAATCCACATAAGCTACTTCTCCATTGTACAGATCTTCCTTGAATCGATCTTTAAAAGGCTGCGGAGGCTCATAAGGCACATGAGGGTCATACACATGCACCCACATAAACCAGGGAGAGGATTGTCTCTTGACCCACACAAGCGCTCTGTCAACCACTTCTTCAGCTTTTCTTTCCACATAATATTTATTTCCCCGGGCACTTTGGCTTCCATACTCATCATCGTAAGTGCTGAATCCCTGGTCCAGCCCAAACCTTGAATCCAGAGGATAGGCTCCCACAAAAGCACCTGTGGAGTATCCTATGCTTTCTAAAAATTCAGCCAAAGTCAAATGGTCTTCCTGCACGATAAAATTGGAATTCTCATGGACACCGTGATACAAAGGTGTCCTGCCCAAAAGAATATTTGTGTGAGAAGGAAGGGTCGTTGATGTATGAGCAAAGGCATAATCAAACAAAACTCCTCTATGAGCCAGAGAGTCAATATGTGGAGTTTCGAGATGTTCCCTGCTGTAGCAGCTCAATCTATCGGTCCTGAGTGTGTCAATGGTGATGAGAAGAACATTCCATCCTTTTCCCTTACTTTTTGCCGCAACAGAATAAACCATACAGAAAAAAACCAAGATAAAAACTACAAAAAAAGAGAGACTGTGTTTTCTTTTTTTCATTTCTTTCCAATGTCTATCTTACACACCTTTTTGAGTGAGTCAAATGATATGAACCGATGAAATAAATTTACTTGTTTTGATTCGCATAATTAACCTGACTTATTCATAAAAAAATGGCCCTCAAATACTGTCTCTTTCCATGACAGCGTCAAAGCCGACCTGTTTTATTAAAACGTCGGGGCAGCATCCCTTTATCACCTCTTTAAATAATTCTTCATTCTTATACAGTTCGGACGAATAAACAGCATCTGTCACCTTATTGATTTTATCACTTATCATTTCTGTTAATACAGGCCTTGTCATATTGTTTTTCTTATGCTCTTTTTCAATAAGGTCAAACTCTAGGGATGCGTTCTCTTCTATGATCCTCAATATTTGTTCTATATAATGACTTCTTTCCCATAAAAATCCTTTATGTTTTTATCTTCGACCAAAAGGTCCAGAAGTCCATTGATATACTTTTTAAAAGCTGTCTCAGCCTTCTCATTATACTCCCATCTAAGCAAAATGGTTCCCTTGGACCCACCTTCAGGTATATCTTTATTCTTCTTCTGCTGAGTGAGAGCCAAATTGTAGTTCTCATCGAAAATAAAGTCAGATCAAGACATGTTTTTCCTTGCTTTAGTTTTCTTTTTATTTTATTATTCTTCGTTAAATTAACCTGGATTATTCACAAGTCGAGGTTGCTGCAGATGCGAGGCACAGGGTGCGAAGCTGTGGTCCTTCACCGCAAGTACCCTGTAACGAAGTAGATGCAGTGAAATCGGCTTGCCTGTAAGGTAAAAAAATGGCGATTAGAATGAAAGTAAAAACAAATAGAAATATTTCAGTTGTCATTTTTTTAAAAAGCATGCACATCCTTGATATCAAAACAAAAAATTGCTCATCGCCATTTTTTTATGAATAGGTCAGGTTA
>Ga0190345_1000149_pt1 | contig 21948 bp, 23 predicted proteins | sample 48721334_MG_FD_161674 | JGI IMG/M metagenome (GOLD analysis project Ga0190345, IMG submission 161674) | Hydrothermal vent microbial mat bacterial communities from Southern Trench, Guaymas Basin, Mexico - 4872-13-3-4_MG | ecosystem: Environmental > Aquatic > Marine > Hydrothermal vents >...
AAAAACGACGCTAAAGTTTCGCTCCGCGAAACTTTAGCGTCGTTTGGACTCCTGATCACTGTTCACTGAAAATCGGATTGCTTTTTTAACCAGTTCAGCGGTTGCAATGCCAACCAGATTGACATCCGCCTCAATTTCACCGGTTGCTAAGGCGAAAAACGTATCGCCGTCATACATGGTATGCGCTGGCGTGATGACTTGCGACACACCGGTTTGTGCCATTTGGGCGACTTTGGTTAGTTCGGCTTTGCTAAGGTTAGCATTGGTTGCTGCAACGCCGATTAGGGTGTTAGAGGGGTGATTGGTTGCGGCTGAATGTCCGTCCATGAAGTATTTGACTGTATCAATAAAGTTGTTGCCATCAGTTGTTCTTGCGCCGGCGATAATTCTATTGTCTTCATAGTTTCTCACGTCTCCAAAGGTATTCACAACGACAATAACGCCTATAATCAGGCCATTCTCAAATCGTGTCCCGGCCGATCCCAGTCCTCCGCGCATGGCTTGTTGTATGCCACAGACTTTGCCAACTAATGCACCTGTGCCAGCGCCAACATTTCCTAGCGCGACTTTTGCGGTTGAAGCTTGTAAACAGGCTTCATAACCATCTTGTGCCTTTGGAGCACAGTCTTGTGCGCCAAAGTAAAAGTCGTATATAACGGCCGCTGGAACGATAGGGATTTTTCTGGTACTCATGCCGAACCCATAACCTTTTTCGTCACAATACCTCATAACACCATCGGCGGCCGCGAGGCCAAACGCACTACCTCCTGTCAATAAGATCGCGTTTACTTTCTGGACAAGACTATGGGGCGCAAGGATAGCCGTTTCTCGCGTTCCGGGTGCGCCTCCTCGGATATCGACTCCGCAAGTCGCGCCATTTTCACATATTACTACTGTGCAACCGGTAGCACATTCGCTATTTGTAAAATGGCCTACGCGGATGCCCGGAATATCTGTAATAGAGGCATTCATAATGAAAAATGAAAAATGAAAAATGAAGAATGAAGAATGAAAAATGAAAAATGAAAAATGAAGATTGAAGAATGAAAAATGAAAAATGACGATATTACATGAGCAAATAGATAATTTTACTTCCGGAGCAGGGTTTTATGTCATTTTAACGGATTTTAAGTACGTTCCGTATATTTATACTTAGCATCGTTACTAATTATTATTAATTACTAATTAACAATTAACAATTAACAACAATTCACAATTAGTAACCCCATCGGGGTAAAGCGCATTGGCAAATAGGGTATCAACAAAATCCGTTATAATCAGCATTTTTCATTTTTCATTTTTCATTTTTCATTAAAAGTATGTTCAGGCCCCGGAAAAGTACCCTTTTTCACGGCATTAATAAAAGCTTCAATCGCTGCCGGTATAGTTCCCGTTTCTTGTAAAAAATCTTTGGAAAATGACGGGCGTTTGCCGGGGGTAATGCCTAGCATATCATACAAAACTAGGACTTGCCCATCACAAGCCGCCCCGGCGCCTATGCCTATCACGGGAATTTCTAACCAACTGGAAATATCGGCCGCTAAATCGCCCGGCATACATTCAAGAACGAGCAACGAAGCCCCGGCCGCTTGTAAAGCCAAAGCATCGTCGCGTAGGCGTTGGGCTTCCGTTTCAGATCGGCCTTGCACACGGTAGCCGCCTATTTGATGTACGGATTGTGGCGTGAGGCCTAAATGGGCACAAACGGGAATACCGCGCTCGGTCAACATCTGCACCGTTTCTACCAACCACGCGCCGCCTTCCAGTTTGACCACTTGAGCCTGTCCTTCACGCATCAAGCGAGCCGCGGTTTCTAGGGCAGCGTCTGGCGTAGCGTAACTCATAAACGGCATATCGACAATTAACAAGGCCCGCTGACTGCCGCGATGTACTTGTTGACAATGGTAAACCATATCGTCAACCGTAACGGGCAAAGTGCTGTCGTGGCCTTGAATCACCATGCCTAATGAGTCACCGACTAATAAGATATCAATGCCGGCTTGGTCAATCATCTGGGCAAAACTGGCATCGTAGGCCGTTAAACAGGTGATTTTTTCACCCGTTGTTTTGAGTTTACGCAACTGGGTAAGCGTCATACGACTCATAATCAGTTATCAGTTATCAGTTATCAGTTATCAATTATTATGCTAAAAATCCGATGTCTTTAAGACATCGGATTTTTTGAAAGTCCAAGGGCTGAGCAACGTTGCCTCAAATCGTTTGCGCGTTGCCCATCCGGTAAGACCAAATCGGGGGCAATTTCACAAAGTGGATATAGTACAAAAGCTCTTTCATGCAAGCCCGGATGTGGCAAAGTCAGCCGGGGGCCTTGTAACTGTTTATTATCATATAACAGCATGTCTAAATCCAAAGTTCGTGGCCCCCACCGCTCGGTAGCGCGGACACGACCTTGTTTATTTTCAATCGCTTGCAGTTCAGAGAGCAAAGTCAGTGGTGGCAATTGGGTGGCAAGCACAGCAACGGCATTGATGTAATCGGGTTGATTTTGTGGGCCTAATGGTTTACTGCGATACAACGCCGAATGTGCCCTGAGGTGGGTGGCAGGGATTGCGTCGAGTGCCAGCAACGCTTGTTTAACTTGATGAATAGGATTATCAAGGTTACTGCCTAATCCCACATAGACTGCGCTATTTTTTGCCATATCAATTGAAGGTGAAAGGTGAAAGGTGAAAGGGGCTAGGATTGCCCCTGGCTTCTTGCCCGTTGCTTTTCCTACATCCTTTCCCGTTACCCCTTTCCCTTTACTCTTCAGTCTTTGCTTTTTTGGATTTACGTCGCCGCGGTGATTTTTTAGGTAGACGTTGCGAAAAGAACACTTCACGACCACTTTCGTCGCTGTTTAAAAAGTTTGTCCACCAATGTGCATCATCAGCTACCGCTTCTTCACCGGCGCTGGCACGTAGTAGCAGAAAATCATAGCCGGCCCGAAACCGGGGATGTCCCAGTAGGCTCAAACTCTTTTTTTTGCTCCGGCGCAGTCGCGTTAGGCGGATTTGCAGCAACCAAATGTCTTGCATCAATACAGTAATACGTCTTGGTATGGCAACGCACCGTTGTTGCTTTGCCAAAAGACGTTGGCCGGCCTCTATTAATGTTTCTTGTTGATTAACGCCCGGTGCCTGCTTGTCTCGCAATAAGCGCGACAGTGGCGGCCATAATAGGGCGGCCAATAAAAAGGCCGGCATGATTGGTTTATTGTCCGTCTTCCGTTCGTCGGTATTGCGTAGTACCTGTTTGATTAACGCCTGTGCAATCGGATCATCTAAACACGCCTCCGTATAAGGAAACAATTGTTTAAACAAGTCATACCGCCACAATTGCACAAACGATTGTGCCGCGTGCCCACTGAGAAAGAGTTTCAGTACTTCTTCAAACAAACGCGCCGGGGGAATATCGCCGAGTAGGCCGCTTAATTCCATAATCGGTTCAGCCGTTTCAGGGGCAATGGTAAAGCCGAGTTTCGCCGCAAAGCGCACCGCCCGCAACATACGCACGGGGTCTTCTCGATAGCGCAAGCTTGGCTCACCAATTAAACGTATCACGCCCGCCCGTAAATCGGCCATGCCATTGGCATACTCGAGCAAAGAAAAATCACTGATGTCGTAGTAAAGCGCATTGATAGTAAAATCGCGGCGCAAGGCATCTTCATCTACGGTGCTGCCATACACGTTATCACGTACAATACGCCCATCTTCCATCGCGCCACCACCGCCTTTGTCATGGCGAGCGCGAAAGGTGGCGACTTCAACGATTTCCTTGGAAAGACGCACATGAGCTAACAAAAAACGCCGTCCAACCAAGCGGCAACTGCGAAACAAGCTTTTTACTTCCACAGGTTGAGCATTGGTAACAACATCAAAATCTTTCGGGGCACGTCCTAACAACACATCGCGTACTCCACCGCCAACTAAAAACGCTTGGTAGCCCGCTTTATGCAATTGATATAATACATTAAGTGCCGCCGGACTGAGATTGCTACGCGATAAGGTATGCTCAGAACGTGGAATGCGAACGGGTGTATTTTTGATAGAGTCTTGCACTGGCAAGGTGTGATTATAAAATTGTAGTAGCTTGAGGATATATTTGATTTTGTAATTGTGAATTGGTAATTGGTAATGGTTAATTGGTAATGGTTAATTGGTAATTAAGTGCTTTTTATTCAACAGTAATTTTAAAGGGTTTGGTTCAAATTAGCAAGGAGTTGTAACACCAAAGAAATCCGATTTTTCCAAAAAATCGGATTTCTCCGGGGCCACTCGCGTACAAAATGAGGGGAGAAAGACAAAAACGGAGATGTACTGCATGCATACAACGCTGCTCCAATTATTGCTCAGCGAACAAAAAATCGGTTATGTGGTTGCAGACCATCAGCTGACCGTGCTTAATTACGGGGGCGATCCGACCGCATTTAACGATACCCAAGACAAATCAACGTCGTTGTTGGATTTCATTCCTGAATTGAACGGTTGTGAAGACATTTTACAAGATATCCTCGAAGGCCGGTTGCCGCGCTTTCAATTGGAAAATATTAATCGGACAATGCAAAATGAGGCGATTTGTTATTTCAACTTAAGCCTATTGCGCTACCTGCCCAAAATCTCCCACGAGTCGCAGCCGCAATTGTTAATCATTCTGGCCGACACCACAGCGGCCGCACACAGTCAACAAATATTGACTCAGCAACGTAATGATTTGAGTTTGTTAAAACAGAGTCTGGCCGATACTAATCAACGCCTAGAATATATTCTTCAATACTATGTCCCGCGAGAAGTGGGTAAGGCGTTGATGGAAAAAAGAATTCTACCTAAGTTGGGCGGAGAAGAGCGAGAAATCACGGTACTCTTTGCCGATTTGCGTAACTACACCAGTATCAGTGAAAAACTTACGCCCAATCAAACCATTGAAATGCTGCATGTGTATTTAGACATTGCAACCAGTGCCATTGCTGAAGTGGGTGGCGTGGTAGTCAATTATATGGGTGATGCGGTGATGGCGATTTTTAATGCGCCAAACGAGCAACCCGATCATGCCATGCGTGCCGTGCAAGCGGGTTTGACCATACAAGCCATGGCGGCGCTTTATCAAAAACAGCAGGATGAAACTCTACCGTCACTGCATTTTGGGGTAGGCATTAATACCGGCACCGTCGTTGTTGGCAATATCGGCGCACAATGGCATTATCAATATACGGTGGTGGGTGATACCGTCAATGTCGCCTCACGCACTTGCAGCCATGCGAAGCCCAATGAAGTGCTGATTGGTGCTAATACTTATGCTTATGTACAAGACGGTGTGACCGCTCAAGCTTTATCGCCGTTGAAATTCAAGGGCAAAAGCCAAGAAATCACGGTTTACCAAATCACTGCTCTTACTGAGAATACCTTAATAGAAACGCTAAAAAATATCCCCTCACCCTGATTCTCTTCCTTTATGAGACGAGACGCGCCCTCTTTCGTTCCCCTTCCAGATTCCCTAGTCTTTCAGGCAATGCCATTAAGTTATACTGCAAACGGCTAGAATTTTAACTTTTTTTCAGTGCTAAAAATCCGATGTCTTTGAGACATCGGATTTTTTAAACAATAGCGCGACAGAGGGCCATAACTTAATTTGAAAACCTCCAAAATATTTTATGGCCCTCAAAATCTTGAGTCCAAAAACATGCCAAAAAATAGGTCAATAACAGGGGGCCCGCGTATCACTATCACTACTCTGCCAAACTTCAGTCGGACGACTGCGCGTGAGGCGATAAATCGCCTACTACAAACGGGCCTTTTCCGTACGGTATGGCATTGAGTCTTTCAGGGGGCGTGGGTGAAAGCTTTCAGAAAATGGAGTCGAAGGCTCCCGACATTCTTCCCCCTTTATACTTTCCCCTAGACTTTGACACCTCGTTGACGCATATCAGCCAACACCGTCTCAATACCCTTTTTATCAATAATACGCATACCTTTTTGGGTCAAGCGCAATCTGACCCAACGGTTTTCACTCTGAACCCAAAAGCGATGGTTGTGTAGATTGGGCAAAAAGCGGCGCTTGGTTTTGTTGTTAGCATGAGAAACGTTGTTACCACTCATTGGGCGCTTCCCGGTTACCTGACAAACTTTGGACATTATTTTTACCTTTATTATGTGTGTGAAAACTGAAAAATTTGAGCCGCTCTTTTTAACAAAAAACGACGTTGATAACAAGTTAAAAGATTTTCTGTCATTTCAAAGTCAAAAGATTTTCTGTCATCTTATTGAGGTGACAAAAGCGCAATTTGTGTAAAATATAACAAAAAACGACGTTGATAACAAATTAATGACAAATGACAAATGACAAATGAATATACTGAACACCGATCTTGGAATCAGTTTTTGCTTAGAAAAACTGATTCCGAGATCATAAACTGAGCCTTTTTGTCATGTATCATCCCGACGATCCCTTTGATCGGAGGGAACTTGAACTTGAGACTCTTCTCTCAACGCCCAAGATTTCTCCGTTTGTCGAAATGACAAAAGTGCCGTTTGTAACGGTGCAAAGTATAGAATTGTGAATTGTGTTCTTGGAACTCGTTTTTGCCCGCAATTGTGTGCCTAGAATTGTGAATGAATAAGACTTATTTATAAGCTCTCAATACTTAACTCAAGCAACAATTCATTTTCACCCTTTTTTCGGTACGTTCCATATATATAAGCAATGCGAATTAAGGGTTGAATTGAATCATAAAAAATCAATGACTTATAAAAACATAGTGATTGAGAAGTGATTTTATAACGCTTTGTTCATTCTACATTTTTCATTTGATCGCGAGATATTCGCATAAGCATTACGCGTCCTTGGTGTGATTGGGATCATCCTTGTGCGGTGGACGAATCTGACAGGATTCCAACTCCGGCGGTAACGCTTCAGCATTCATTCTCTTCAACGTCTCGCAGAGCGATTGTATTTTTTTATCCATAATATAAATATCATCAAGCATGTTATTGATAGCGTATTGCATGGGATCAATATCGGGCATTTCGTGGGGAATGCCATAAGCATCAAAAATCTTTTTTTCAAGGTTTTTTTTATGATGTTTTTTATAGTCGGCATCGACTTTAATGACTTTTCCAGGAATGCCTACCACCGTTGCACCGTCAGGCACCGGTTTAATCACCACCGCATTTGAGCCAACACGCACACCATTGCCAATAGTAATCGGGCCTAAAACTTTTGCGCCCGCTCCAACAACCACATCATTGCCCAAAGTTGGATGGCGTTTTCCTTTTTGCCAACTCGTGCCGCCCAACGTCACGCCATGATAAAGTGTACAGTCATTACCAATAGAGGCCGTTTCACCAATCACCACGCCCATACCATGATCAATAAAAAAGCGCCGCCCAATGGTGGCACCCGGATGGATTTCTATGCCAGTCCACCAGCGCGTCAAAGTGGATAAAGTCCGTGCCAACCATTTCCAATTGGCTTGCCATAAACGGTGATTGAGACGGTGCCAGAGTAGCGCATGTACGCCTGGATAATTGGTGAGTATTTCAAAAGTTGTGCGAGCCGCCGGATCGCGTTCAAATACACACGCAATGTCTTCTTTTAAACGTTCAAACATGAGCAATTATTCCATCCTGGGGCGTTGCCCCAGGCTATATTAATCTCGCCCCGTTGGGGCTTTCCGATAGTTACTTAAGTTATTTTGGTTTATCAAAAATAATTAAATAACGAGTTGAATTAATAATAAAAAAACGCCGTTTTTTCTCTGTGTCAACTCTGTGCCCTCTGTGTGTCTACAAAAATAATCATTAAATCAATCGGTTAATTTGATAACGGTTTTATGGTTAAATGGCGACTTTGGTGAGGCAAGACAAGAGTCATCATGACGAAAATTTTGTATTGACTGATACCAAATGCTTTTAAAATACGCGCTAAGGGTTTTGGGAATTCCTTAGCCCGGAACAAAACATCACTCAACTCCTTCACATTTGCTGTCAATTTGTTTATGCTAATACCTTAATCTTATTGTGAGACTGGCATTGCCGGTTCTATAAGATATTTATTATAGAATTAATAAAATTATTTTTAACAATAGATCTTCTTGTTTTGGCTCATTTTAAACGGGTAATGGGTAACGGGTAACGGGTAACGGGTAACGGGTGTGGGTACCAAGTCATAATGATGTCCAATTATAAGGCGGTTCCGATACATTTTAATTAACAATTGTTACCAATTACTAATTAATGCACACAAACAAAGTTTGTGAGGGGGTATCTCCCAAGGCTCTTTTTTGACAAAAAGAGCGCAAATGATGTTATTACCTTGGTTCTCGGTATTTAAAAACCTCATTTGAATTGCCGTTTAGGTCGCAATTACCTACGCTCGCCCTTTTACCTAACCAACGATTTTAGGTTAGAACCACACCCAAAAGAGCGCTTCTGCACTCACATAATAATTATAAAGACTTGCTCCAAAAAGAAAAGAGCATCCATCTTAAAGTCAATGCAGAGAAGGTGGGTAAACAGATTGATTGCAATTGGTAGATTTTGTTAATGTTTGTTAATAAATTGGGTACTATGCATGAACCCTACCAATGACCAATGAAAAATTACCAATTACCCATTGCCATTATTGGAGTTTGGCAAGAGGATCAATGGAGAAATCGTAAATGGCACATGTTGTAATATTGGGTGCAGGCTTAGGAGGTCTGCCTGCTGCTTATGAAATGAAAGCGGAATTGGGGAAAAAACATGAGGTGACTGTTATCAACGCCTCAGATCACTTTCAATTTGTCCCTTCTAATCCGTGGGTGGGTGTTGGTTGGCGTATGCGTAAGGACATTAGCTTTCCAATTGAGCCGGCACTTAACAATAAAAAAATCAATTTTATTGCACAAACGGCTACCAAAATTGAGCCAGACAAGAATCGCTTAGTGCTGGCAAATGGGGAAAGCGTCGATTACGATTACCTTCTTATTGCCACGGGGCCTCAGTTGGCTTTTAATGAAGTGCCGGGGGCGGGGCCTATTGAAGGCTTTAGCCATTCGATTTGCACTCTCGATCATGGGGAAAAAGCTTATGAAGGCTATCAACAACTGTTGGATAATCCCGGCCCGGTGGTGGTTGGTGCGCTTCAAGGCGCGAGTTGTTTTGGCCCTGCCTACGAGTATGCCATGATTGTCGAGACGGCCCTGCGTGAGGTAAAACGCCGCGATAAAGTCCCTATGACTTTTGTTACCAGTGAGCCGTATATTGGTCACTTGGGATTGGGTGGCGTAGGTGATTCCAAGGGTATGATGGAATCGGAGATGCGCCAGCGCCATATCAATTGGATCACCAGTGCCAAAGTCACCAAAATTGAAAAGGACAAGATGTTTGTCGATGAGCATAACGACAACGGTGAGGTGATTAAACAGCATGAAGTCCCTTTTAATTATTCAATGATGTTACCGGCTTTTAAGGGCGTTGAGGCGGTTGCCGGCGTAGACGGGTTGTGTAATCCACGCGGATTTGTGATGGTTGATGATTATCAGCGTAATCCAACCTATCCAAACATTTATGCAGCTGGCGTGTGTATTGCTATTCCGCCCGTTGAGGTAACCCCGGTTCCCACTGGCACACCGAAAACAGGCTACATGATCGAGTCGATGGTAACAGCCATTGTGCATAATATTAGTAATGAAATCAATGGCAACGCGCCTTCTGAAACGGGAACTTGGAATGCGGTTTGTCTGGCGGATATGGGGGATACGGGTGCCGCGTTTGTTGCGATGCCACAAATTCCGCCGCGCAATCTCACTTGGTTTAAAAAAGGCAAGTGGGTACATCTGGCAAAAATCGCGTTTGAAAGGTATTTCCTGCGTAAGATGAAGAAGGGCACGTCTGAGCCGTTGTTTGAAAAATATGTGCTTAAAACAATGGGAATTGAACGTCTGAAATAAGTTTGTAGTCTTATAGTTTGTAGTCTATCGTTTGTAGTAGTCGCTTTAGCGACTGAATTTATAAGTTTGTAGTAGTTATAAGTTTGTAGTAGTCGCTTTAGCGACTTATTTATAAGTTTGTAGTTATAAGTTTGTAAGTACCCGTGCAGGTATTTAAAAAAAATAAACCTAACAAAAACAATTACTTTTGTGCCCATAACACTGGAAAACTCTTGCACGGGTACTTAGTCGCTAAAGCGACTACTACAAACCGACTACTACAAACCGACTACTACAAACCGAATTACCTATTTATCCATTTCTGTTCAAAATAAGTTAAAACGTAAGCAAGGCGGGTTTTTGTTAGTTGCCATGCCACTAATACGCCGATACTGTTGGCAAGCGCATCTGCCCAATCAGCCTGTCTTGTTTCGCCTAAGCCTTGCAAAACTTCCAACAACCCCCCTAGTAGTAAAAAACCTATCATGCAATAAAGACGTTGCCGGGGCGCGTGATAAATTTGGGCAAACCATCCCATCAACACAAAGTAAGCGATAAAATGCCCGATTTTGTCTCCAAAATCAAAGGACGAAATCATGGGAGGTGGTGGCGGCATCAAAGATAGTGCAATCACCGCTATGACGAGGCTCCAACCTATGGTAAGCCACAGTTTTTTAAAGCGTAAAGAAGACAAAATATTTTCCTTTATCTTTTTATCCATCCAAACTAAAGTTTGGACTCTTTTGCCAAACTAAAGTTTGGACTCTTGCCAAACTAAAGTTTGGACTCCTGTATTTGCTAAACTACCCAAATTAGCAAAACTATTCCCAATCCGACACGATACACTACAAATGGCAACATGCCGATGCGATCCAGTAGGCTAATAAAGACACGGATACATAAATAAGCACTGAGCGCGGAAAAGACAACGGCAAGCCCTAAAGCGTACCAGTTGACTGGCGCTTCTTGGTTCATCAATGACAGGGTTTCAATGCCACCCGCAAGGATAATTGTTGGAATCGCCAACAAAAACGAAAATCGCGCCGCTGCTTTGCGGCTGAGTCCCAAAAGCAACGCGGCGGTAATGGTAATGCCAGAGCGTGACGTGCCCGGTATCAGTGCCAGTGCTTGAGCCACGCCTATCAATAAAATATCTTTCCACGTTAAGCTATATTCATCGCGTTCCCGTTTTCCAATGACATCTGCCCACCATAGCAATAAGCCAAAAACAATCATCGTGGTAGCAATGATAAGGGGTAGTTCCAGAGTCTTTTCTAAACCAGCCCCTTTAATTGCCAAGCCTACCAAGCCTACTGGGATTGTACCTATGCCAACACCCCATACTAAGCGACTTTCTGGCGTTAATTGCTTGGTTTTTATAGACTGAAGCCAACTTTCAAACAATGGCTTTAAGTCTTTACGAAAATACATCAACACTGCGAAGAGCGAGCCAACATGCACGGCGACATCATAAGCCAGCCTCTGTTCTTCCCATTCCATTAATTGGTGTAAAAAAATCAGGTGAGCTGAACTCGAAATAGGTAAAAACTCGGTCAGTCCTTGTATAACTGCGAGAACGATAATATGCCAAATATCCATTGAAAATTGAATTAAATTTGAAATTTGAGTTAAGGACTTTTAAAACACGCTCTTAGCTGACGAGAGCAACATCGGGGTGTGTCTGTCCTTTTATAATGAAAAATGAAAAATGAAAAGTTAAGGACTTTTAAAACACGTTCTTAACTGAACGAGAGCAACATCGGGGTGTGTTCCACTTGTCCTTTTGGAAGTTTTTAGGGAAAAGGGCCTTCAATCAAATTCGCCAACCTGGCCATCAAAAAATGAAAAATGAAGAATGAAGAATGAAGAATGAACATTTTAGGCTAAAAAAGACTTATAAAATTAATTTTTCATTATGGTAAGCTATTAATAAAAGCTTACCAAATCAAGAAAGAAAACCTGGCCCTCAAAAAATGAAAAATGAAGAATGAAGAATGAAGAATGAAGAATGAACATTTTAGCTAAAAAAGACTTATAAAAATTTTTCATGTTTCATTATGGTAAGCTATTAATAAAAGCTTACCAAATCAAGAAAGAAAACCTGGCCCTAAAAAAACAGCTTATGTTTGACACCTTAGTCTTTTTCATTTTTCATTTTCCATTCTTTTCTACCACCCAGCGTCCAAAACGCCCTTCTTGTAAAGGTACATTTTCTAAGAGGGTAAAACCAATGCGCTGCAACATCCAAGCTACATCGTCACGACTGTAGCGGTTATGTTCCATGAAATGGGTAAAAATATCGCTCAATGTTTCAGGACTGGTGTTGTTGTCAAAAATATCTTCGGTGGCTTGTGAAGCAATATAATTGTCTAACGGCGCACGCACCCAATCCATAATAAGACAACGGCCGCCCGGTTTAAGGCAACGGTGGACAGATTGTAACAATCGTATGGGTTGAACCAGTTCATGGAGGCCAAAAATCGATGTGATAGCATCAAGACTGTTGTCGGCTATGGGCAAATGGAGTTCATGTAAATCATGCTTAATAACTTCATAACGACGACTATCAAGCGCTTCCAACATCCACGGCGCATATTCTACACCGATTAACTGTGCTTGTGGGTAACGATCACGCAAAGAGTGTAATAGTGTACCGGGGCCGCAACCAAAATCCGCTATTCTAGGCGGCTCGCTTAACACGGGCGCTATCCAGTCAGCCCATACCATCGAAAAAAATGTGTCATCAAATCGATTAGCGGCTGTGTCTTTCATCATTTGCATGAATTTTTGACTATCGCCGTGATGTTGTGCTAGTAAAGTGAGAGTGTCTTGCATAAAAAACTTTCCGGTGACTTGATGCGAATTCAGAATGAAAAATGAAAAATGAAAAATGAAAAATGAACAAAGATGTCATTTCGTTTCTGTTTCGACGACAGGATAAAGCTTTAGAAATATTGATAAATATTGATAAAGCTTGATAAAGCTTTATAAAGCTTTATAAATAGTGATAAACATTGAGAAACCTTAGACTTTCAACCAATACGTTTTTATAAGTTATTGATTTCATAATTTTCAATTCAACCCTTAATTCGCATTGATGGTTTTATACGGAACGTACTTCTTTGGCCGTGAAAATGCTTTCCAACTATGAATTATTAATAAAATGAGTCATTTACAAACTAATTGGGTAACTCCCAAATAATAATGCGTTTTAATTCTTAATTCGCATTAATATAGCCAAGAAGCCTGGTAGATACACAGGCTTTAAATAACACGCCCCTTTGGGGCTAAAGCCCCTTTGGTACGACATTAATAATGCGAATTAAGGGTTGAATTAAATATTATGAAATCAATGATTCCTGGGCTTCTTGGCTATATTAATGCCTGTGTATCTACCAGGCTTCCTGGCTATTTAACGGAACATTTTTCAGTTTTCAGTTTTCATTTTTCATTTCAAAGCCTTCCTCGCTCATCTCGAACAAATCCCAGCTGGGGCCTGTCTAAATGGCGAGTCAGCGCCATCACTTTAAATAATTCGCCCATTTCACTCGGTAAAATCAGTGTTTTCGCCGGCTGTGTCTTAAGCAAATAACGCTTAGTATCATTGGGATCTAGGCCTGACAACAATTCGGGCAAGCCACAAGCCATCAAAAAATTGGCCTGATTGGTATAGCCTGAAACATGCAACCCTGCCGCGACAGCGGCTTCGGCCACTGTCGTAAAATTGACATGGGCCGTCATATCTTGTAATCCTATTAAAATCAATGGATTACTATGAGCATGGTGTCGATAATGGCACATTAATGTGCCTTGATCACGTTGAGGATGATAATATTCGCGGCTCGGAAAGCCATAATCTATCAACAAAACCATGCCAGCGGCCAAACTATCTGCCACCGATTGTATCCAAGTTGGCAAGGCTAAATTCATTTCTGACACATAACCGATAGGTAGACTAGGGCGCAACGCGTCCACCGCCACTTGTAATGACTCATCACGAGTCGGCAACACTTGCCAAACAAACGGTGTCTCAGAAGGGTTGTTATTTGAGTTTGCTAAACCCACATAAAATTCTGACACCTCTCGCTCATCTAAGCGAAAACGTTGCACCGGCATGGCATCCAACACTTCATTAGCTAACATGACTCCGCGTAGCGGTTGACTTGGCAAGCCTTCTAACCACTGCACCCGATCTAATAATTGTGGTACTTGCGCTTGCAAAGTTTCCCGTTGCCGCTTTTGCAAGTCGGCACTGACTTCTAAAATCAAATACTGCGTTGGTAAACAATCTAGGCGCTCTAATTCCTTTAATATATCGGCCGCCATTATCCCCGAACCGGCGCCAAATTCTAAAATCACGCTCTCATCAAAAGCTGCCAATACCTGTTGACATTGCCTCGCCACACATTGCGAAAATAACGGCGAAATTTCTGGTGCAGTGATAAAATCACCGTCGGCCCCCAATTTGCGAACACCGGCACTATAATACCCTAAACCGGGAGCATACAGTGTTTTAGTCATAAACTCAGAAAAAGGAATAGCACCGCCGGCTTCATTAATCGCTTGTCTAATGACAGATATCAAACGTTGACTATGGGCGATAGCATCGGGATGGGGCGGCGGTAATGGTAAGTTATGCATGCGATTTATAGACTGAAAGTACAACGGATTTGGGGAATAAACGGATTTTTTAAGTTCAAGATTTGAGTTGAAAATCTACAAGGCATGCTAATTCAATAGTTATCCCATTTTCACCTTTTTCAAGTACGTTCCGTATAGTAAAAATATAAAGGTACGAGGAATTAAAATGCAGAACAACGACTTAACTAACAAAGTGGCATTGATCACCGGCGGTGTCAAGCGAATCGGTGCTGCTATTGCACGTCAGTTACATGCCTCTGGCATGAAACTGGCGCTACACTATCATCATTCCAACACCGCAGCCCACGCCTTGCAAGCTGAATTGAACAATCGACGCTCAGAATCGGTGCTGTTGTTGCAAGCCGATTTACGCCATCCGCCCAAATTAACCAGTATGGTACGGCAAGTTATGGAACATTATGGGCACTTAGATGTTTTGATCAATAACGCTTCCACCTTTTATTCGACACCGATAGGCGAAGTTGAGGAAAAAGAGTGGGAAGAGTTGTTGGATACTAACCTGAAAGCCCCGTTTTTTCTTTCACAGGCGGCCGCGCCCCATTTAACGAAAACCCAAGGTTGTATTATCAATTTGGCCGACATCCACGCGGAGCGCCCTATGAAATTACACGCCGTTTATAGCATCGCAAAAGCGGGTGTCGTTATGCTGACAAAAGCACTTGCCCGCGAATTAGGGCCGAAAGTGCGTGTTAATGCCATCGCGCCCGGTGCCATTTTATGGCCGGAAAACGATCAGGACGATGTAAGCAAACAGCGAATCATTTCCAATGTTGCCCTCAAGCGTCATGGCGATCCAGATGATATAGCTAAAACGGTTTTGTTTTTAGTGCGTGATGCGGGGTATATCACCGGACAAGTGATCGCTGTTGACGGTGGACGCACTTTGAATCAGTAGTAAGTACCGAAGCACATATTATCAGGTATTTTGCAGGAATCAAAAGGGCTTTGCACGTGGGCTTGCCCCTTCGATATTGGCTTTTCTTAAAATACCAGAAAATTTATGCTTCAGTACTTATTACCCTAGTACTTTGTCAATGTTCTATTGACGGGTAACAGTTTTAACTTGACACTGCCAAACTCCACAGGTTAACGCTATGAAACAACAAATTAATTCTCCGCGCATTAGCCACCTTTCTTGGGGAAAGATAGAAGTTGATGGGCGACGGCGCTTCAAAGATGCCAAATGTTTTCCGGGCGGTTGCCGAGCTTGGGATTGGACTGAAACAGGTACTCACCATATACCGGGTGTCCAACCGTCGGATGTGAAAGAATTACTAGAACAAGGTGCTACTTGTGTGGTACTTTCAACCGGCTTTTTTGGAAAATTGCAAATTGACATGGACACTTTTCAACTCTTGAAGGATTTAGATGTTCCGGTACATGTTCGACAGACTCAAGAAGCCGTGGCGCTCTATAACAAGTTAACAAAAACAGAACCCGTTGGCGCGCTTTTCCACTCCACTTGCTAAACGGCTTTGTGGAGTAGGGGCAATCCCTTGTGGTTGCCCTTAACTTGTGGTTGCCCTTAACTTAATGATTTTTCATTTTTCATTTTTCATTCTGATGACTGATTACTGACACTTCTACCTGCCACAAAGATTGTCCTTTGTTATCAAAAGCTTGCGCTAAATCGGCCAAACGTTGTTTTGTCAGCGGATGTTTGATATCTGGCGCAATTTCAGCCAGCGGCAATAGTACAAAAGCATATTTTGTAATCTCATCGCGTGGCACTTTCACTTCTTCATCCTTAAGAATCAAATCATCATACAGTACCATGTCCAAATCCAAGGTACGGGCACTAAAGCGATTGCTCGTGCGTTTGCGCCCATTGTTTTTTTCAATCATCCGCAACGTGCGAGCAACCACTTGTACTTCCAGGTTGGTATCAAATCCAGCCACTAAGTTATAAAAATTATCACCTTCAAAACCTACCGCTTCACTTTCGTACACTGAAGACAAAGTGAGTGCGCCAAAGTGTTGCTGCATGTCAGCCAAACCGGCGCGGATATAGCGTAACGGCTCAAGATTACTCCCTATACTCACGTACACTCGCGCCATTTTCAGGTTTTCTCCCTCGCTCAATAATAACGCCCACATCCTGTGCCCCACGCACTGCGCCCGGTTTATTTAACTGTAAACGCACCCAAGGCACTGAAAATTCCGTTAAAACTATCTCCGCGACACGCTCCGCCAGCGTTTCTACCAATTGGAATTTACTGTGGCTAACAAAATCAATCAAGCGTTTAGCAACGGCTTTATAGTTAAGAGTATCGTCAAGCTTATCTGTCGCCGCGGCTTGACGAATATCCGCCGCCATTTCTAAATCAAGAACAACGGTTTGCTTGATTTCACGCTCCCAATCAAAAACGCCGATAACCGTCTCTATTTTCAACGCTTTTAAAAATATAATATCCATCATTTGGTAATTGGTAACTGAGTACCGGACATTTTTTCTACTGTCATTTTTTCGTTTGTCATTTCTACTAAAGGAGAAATCTTTGAAAACATCAATATTTATCCCGCCTATCGATATGACAATCAATGACTTAAATAAATTTTCCGGTACAAAGAATTGGTTATTGGTAATTGGTTAATTTGCTGTCAATTTTTATGAGATTTCGTGATTTATAAGTCCCTCTGGAGAGGGGATGCCTGAGTCAATGCCATTAAATTAAGAGCATGTCTCCAATGTTTTTTGCTTAGCTTAACTTAATGGCATTGCCGCTTGCCCACCCTACTAAAAATTTCATTTTTCATTTTTCATTCGTCTAGTTTAGGCTCCCTCTTTAACGATCTCTTGGACAAACTGATGCATTTTTTGGTAATGCGAGCCCTTCCAATAAATCTTTTTACAGGAATCACAGCGATAAAACGTCTCATAATACTGCAACGTATCCGCTGGCACCTGTTCGCTAATTTCGCCCTTATCAACCGGATGGACTAAACCATTACAACTTATACAGCGTTCAAAAGGCGCTATTACCTTGAACAAATCAAAGCGGCGCAAAACTTCACGCAACTGACGCTTAGGATTAGTCTCCCGCAAAAAATAACCGTGTGTCACCATGCTACGTTTCAGCAAGCCCATATCCCGTGTCAATAAAATACGCTTCTCGTGGCAAGAAATTTCGGCCAATTGTGCATCCTCGTAATCGTTCCGATACCAAGTATCAAAGCCAAACATCCGCAGGTGGTTCGCCAATTTGCCAAGATGCACATCAAGCACAAAACGGATTTCGCGCAACGGTTGAGGGCGAACTCGTAATAGCGGCGTAATATCAATCGTTTCAAAAACGGGATAGACGCTTATTTTATCACCATTTTGCAAAAGATAGGCAAAATCCACCGACTCACCATTGACTAAAATCAAATCAACCTCTGTGTGGGGAACGCCTAATGCCTCAATAGTGTCTTTCACCGACGGATTTTTATCAATAGAATGCACAAAACTAACCATTCGTCGCTCAGAAGGCAAAAAATCGTTAAGTTCCGCGTAAAAACGAAAAGAAACTTGATTTATCATAGTGTGAGAGAGAGTGAAAGCCAGGGGCGTTGCTTTAATAATACATGATAGCCAGGGGCGTGTTGCCCCTGGCTTTAATAATACATGATAGCCAGGGGCGTGTTGCCCCTGGCTTTAATAATACATGAGAGCCAGGGGCGTTGCCCCTGGCTATAATAATACGCCCCGTTGGGGCTTTAATAAGATACACCAAAGGGGCTAGGTTTTAAAGCAATGCCATATCGTACCGCTTTTGGGTGAGGGCAACCATTTCGTTCGGGCACGATATGGCATTGAGGTTTGTAGGGGCAATCCCTTGTGGTTGCCCGACACTAATATAGCCAAGGGCAACGCCCTTGGATAACGCCCTTGGAACTTTAATTTTTTAAAATTATACCACTTCTCTGTTCGGGATATTTTGTGGCCGGCACATACTTTGCTTTAAACCTAAAAAAACTTCCAAGGTTTTTAAAATCTTGGAGGTTTAAACCGGGCATAATTGAACAGAGGGTGGTTTTTATGAAGGATATCGAAAAACTTAAAAGCACTAATGAGTGCAGCGGATGTCATTTAGAGGGGGCCGATTTAAGTGAGATGAATTTGAATGGCGTGATTTTGAACGATGCCAATTTGAGGGGCGCCGATTTGAGTCATGCTTATCTATTTCAGGCGATTTTGACGCATACCAATTTAAGTGGGGCCGATTTGACCGGGATCGATTTAAGTAGTTCCGATTTGAGGAAGGCCGATTTAAGGGAGACTGATTTAATAGGGGCCGATTTGAGTGAGGCCGATTTAAGTGAGGTCGACTTAAGATGGGCCGATTTGAGATGGGTCGATTTGAGATGGGCCGATTTATATAAGGCTAACTTGAGTGAAACAGACTTGAGTCATGCCAACTTGAGTGGCGCGGATTTGAGCGAGGCCGATTTGAGTGGTGCCAATTTGAGAAAAGCCGATTTGAGTCGGGTTGATTTGACGGGTGCCAATTTGGCCGGTGCGAATTTGACGGATGCGAATTTGACGGGCGCGAATTTGACGGATGTGATTTGGGAAGAAAATGAGTTAGCGATACCGTTGTCGTTGTTAGGGTCACGAGAAAAGTTTAAAATTTAAAATAAATCAATTGCTTAATAAATTACGTTTAATAATATTACGCATACCTTCTCAAAGAAAGATGTTACAAAACGGATATTCCTTTCACATTCAACCCCTTTGGGGTTGGTGCCTCTCTGACACCTTTACCACAGGTTTCACCCCTTTGGGGTTGGTGCCTCTCTGACACCTTTACCACAGGTTTCACCCCTTTGGGGTTGAATAATTTTTTTTAGCCCAGTCCAAGCTTTAGCTTGGGTCGTACAAATTAAAGTTGGTACGGATATTTTCTGAAAAGCTATGGTTGTAACTTTTTTTTTCCAACCCGATTATTTTTTCTAACCCGGCTTTTTTCCAACCTTCATCGCCCTCACAATCAAGTCGTATTTGGCAAAGGGCTTGCAATATGGCCGGCCAACATTGGCTTTGTTCCAATATCCAATCAGTTTCTTTTTGAGATAAAGGCGGTGACGTATAGCTTAAAAGTGTACGCGCCTCTTCTTCAGTCAATGGGCCTAATTCTATGGCTCTAAATGCATTGGAAAAGGGCGAAGATTCACCGAGTTTTTCGGCCAATTTGACCAATTCGTTAATTGGTTGGCGCGAAGTCACACAAAAACCTACTTTGCCGTCACAATGATTTCCAAGGTGCCGCAGTTCTCCCCAAAAGGTTTTGTCTAACTCTGGTAATTGTAGGCCTTTGTCAATATTATCCATTAAAATAATGGTAGTATTTGCCAGGTATTCTTCAAGTACCCTTGTGAACTCGCCCCAGTCGCTCGTGTTTGGTATTGGTAGATTAAGTGTTTTTAGCAGATAACGCCAAAAACTTTCTGGGTGTTGCATCTGCTTTTTTTCAAAATCCACAAATACCCAATCACAGGTTTTTTGTTTGAGCCAATGATGGCGTTGTCCGTTGCGTAACGTTGTTTCATCGTGTTCGTGGATGTGCTTTACATAGCACAACAATGATGTCTTACCACTGCGTTTTTTGCCAATCACGGCGATATGTTCTAAAGCAGCGCGATTCCAAGCCTCGAAAATCCTTTTCAATTGAGCCTCGCGCCCAAAAAACGGGCACGGGTGGATAATTGGGCGCGTTGTGACTGGGACAATGGGTTCGTTTTCAGGAAGATTCGGATGGCTGTCAGGCATAAAATCAGGATTTTCAGGCGCAAAGTTGGCCGCGACGAGTAATTCATCGGTCTGTCGGGGGTTAAGACGCAACGCTTGGGCAAGTTTTAAGACATGTTTTCGGTTGTTGGGCAGATTTTGGCCTTCGCGCCAACGGAAAAGCGTATTGCGCTCTACTCCTACCCGTTCGGCCAGTTCTTCGTATCGTGGGTGTGGACGAGTAAGATGTTCTGTCAGGATTTCTGCGAAATTTTTTTTCGGCATAATTGGTCAGTGTCCTACAGTAATGGAATCCAACGCTTGCTGCTTTGGACGAGGTAATGGAATCCAAAGCTTCAACTTTGGACGAGTACTTCCAACCCTAAAGGTTTGGATTCCAGATAACGTCCAAAAATCGTTTGGACTCCAGATGGAGTCCAAGTGATTGTGTCATTGACAAGCATTAACATACGATACCTCACCGTCAACAATAAACTCCACTCGCCGATTGATTTGGTCAATTTCTTGTTGGGTGTAGCGCGTTGGATCATAGAGCTTAAAAGGTTCCCGTTTGCCTTTGCCGATAGTCGTTATGTTGGCATGGATGCCTTTGTCAACGAGATATTTTTTCAACGCGTTGGCACGTTTTTTTGATAACTCACAATTGTATGCGTCACTGCCTATGCGATCAGTATGACCAATTAGCGTAATTTGTGTTATTTGTTTGGGATTCTGTTGCTTGAGATAGTGAGCTAACTTTTTAGCCGAGTTTTTGCCGTCTTTGGTAAACTGGCTTTTTGCGAAGACAAATTTCACCGGGATGGGATTGGTTTTTGTACCTATTATCTGTATTAGAGTACCTGCTACCAATTGCGTTTCAATAGCCAGTTTCTGCACCCTTTCAATCTCGGCCGGCGAAGGCTTTTGCACAGTCACTTTGGGATTATTTATCAAATCTAAGGCGTTGTTATAAAACACAGCGGCCTTCTTCCACTGTTTATGTTTTGTGGCAATCTCTCCACGCACATCTTGTGTTGTCCATGAATTGACTGGGGCATACTTGTGTTGTAGCCACTTTTCGGCTTCCGCCAGTTGCCCACGTTGCACAAAATCCCTGGCTTTAGCGGCCGCAATGTCTGACATGTTGCGTTTGAGTTTTTTCAAATAATCTACCGAACAATCAGCTTGCCTTTTAAGCTTAACTAACAAGCCGGCTAATTCGTCTAAGTTTTTCGCTTGCAACGCTTGATTGACTGGCGTGTTAAAATCGCCACAACTTCTGGAAGGCGTGGTACCACAACAAGTGGGTGGCCGCTGCACCACGGGTTTTGGCTTATCCGGAACGGATGGGCGAGTTGTTACTTCTTTTGGAAGAATTGTTGTTTCTTTTTCAGGAAAAGAATTACAACCGCTTATGAGCAGGACTGCTACCAAATAGGTGACTATTTGTTTCATAGTGGACTCCTTTAGCAAGTTGGAGTCCAAACCTTTAAGTTTGGCAACAAGTTGGACTCCAAACTTTTAGGTTTGCCAACACATAATCTAGGGCCATCTCGCATAATTATTCAACGAATTTCAAATCATGGCCCTCAACTGGGCCGCCAGTTGGAGTCCAAACCTTTAAGTTTGGCAACAAGTTGGACTCCAAACTTTTAGGTTTGCCAACACA
>Ga0190345_1000150_pt1 | contig 21909 bp, 27 predicted proteins | sample 48721334_MG_FD_161674 | JGI IMG/M metagenome (GOLD analysis project Ga0190345, IMG submission 161674) | Hydrothermal vent microbial mat bacterial communities from Southern Trench, Guaymas Basin, Mexico - 4872-13-3-4_MG | ecosystem: Environmental > Aquatic > Marine > Hydrothermal vents >...
CCGGCATGTATATCAAACGCGTTCAAAAATCCCACCGCGGATCCAACAAGACCTACACCTATCTGCACCTGGTGGAAAACGTGCGCACCTGTGCAGCACACCGGAGCCCGAACACCGGCTGATCTACCAGTGCCTGAACCTCAAGGAAACGCCGCTGCCACGGAAAATTGCAACCGTAAAATGAGTAGTGACCACAGCCACGGCTAAATGCCCGAAACATCAGTGTCTACGAAAAATTTTGGCGAACTTGGGCTAGCAGGGTGTCCGTTTGAATTAAACCACATCAAATTGTCAACCAAATAAAGCATTACCCAACAATAGGCTGGAAGTCAGTTTTTTCCCTAATTGGAATGGCCATCAGCAGACGTATTAAGTACCCATGTCTTGCTTTTTGGCATTTACTCCGTAATGATGGAAAATAAATCTATATTAGGAAGGCGGGCAAGATCCAAATCAAAAAATTCTTTATTTCTTAATATGCGATCTTCTGGCCAATCCCACCATGATATCTCCAGGAGTTGCTGGATGATATTGGGTGAGAACCGAAATTTAATCACCTTTGCTGGCGTTCCGACCGCTATTCCGAATGGAGGGATTGGCTTGGTGACTACGGATCCGGCCCCTATTACCGCGCCATGGCCAATGCGTGACCCTGGCAAGATTATAACAGAGTCGCCAATCCAAACATTACTGCCTATGTCTACATCCGTATCAATGGTTAAGATGCTACTGCATCCCAGACGTTGTTGAAGTTGATCCTGCAAATTGGGCCTATTGGTCAAATGATTGTTTGTGATAATACGGATCTCTCCTCCAAAGGCACAATACTTCCCTATTTTGCATCTATTTATGCCTTTTATGGTAATTGGTCCATTGATACGTGTACACCTACCTATGATCACCTCTTTACATCTAATTTGAGACCCCGGCGCGATTAAAATTTTGGCTTCGACCAACCTATCGGCAAGATCTTTATTTGTAGTTGAATTAATCCGAACGTATTGGAGACCTGTAGATTGACAATTGCATCCATATCCCAATGACTCAGATTTGGTTTTAGGACTATATTTTCGTCCTAGGGTATCTAAGGTTTCTTTGACCTCGGGCTGATCAGGGTTTAACTCCAGTGATTTTCTAAGAGCCTCTCGTGCATTGTTCACCCGACCATTCTCTAAATATACCAAGGCTAAACGATTGTATAGCTCATGTTGATCCTGATAATTTGGATTATAGGCAATGCAGTTTTCCAGATGCTCTGAGGCCTTATCCCATTCTTTTAGCCCACAGTATGCGTCAGCCAGGTTTATCCTCGCATCCAGATGTTGGCTATCTATTTCCAATGCTTTCAGAAAATATTCAATGGCATGTTGAATATCTCCCTTTGCATGATAAGTAACACCTATGTTATTTAATAGTTCAGGGGAATGAGGGGATTCTTTTAGAGCCTCCAGAAAACATTCCTGGGCTTCCTCAATCTTTCCCTGTGAGAATAGAATTTCACCCTTTTCTAATAATTTTTCCATGAATCCTCTTTATACGGCCCGCTCGCAAGAACGGGCCGTGTTTTGTATGGTTTTGGTGTTGTTACTTAAAGCTATACTTTAAGTAAAGAATCCACCCCCCACAGGGGGTGGATTTAAAAAATCCCCCATAGGGGCGGGCCAAGGAGTTGTTCCGCAACTTTGAGCAAGGGAACTTCCGTTGGCAGCATGGCCCGCCTCCTTTTTTAATGGTTTTTGCGTAGTATGGCAGACCATGCATGAAAAATCAAGGACTATTTAACTTAACTTACGTTGTAGGGTTAATGACTGATGAGGGGTGTCTTGTGGGAGTAAGGGCTTGAATGGATCACTATTTGGACCGCCTGACGCTTGGTTTTGTTTATAAGAAGGGGGGCTATGAGGTTGGCGGTCATCTTCTCAGGTGCGCCCCTCGGGACATTCACAACAACATATAACTCCAGGTGCGAATCCGCCCCGTCTTCATTCCAGGATAATTCCTCAAGAATCCCTTGCAAATCCACCCGGTAGCCCTCTGAGAAAAGGACCGGATTTGTAATGGCAAAGGCCAGGGAAGGATCATCAATTGATTGGAACCACAGGAAGGGAGACCCTTCCCGGTGTTTCATTATGGCGTACCGTTTGCTATCAGGAAACCCCAGCATGCCGAACGGCATCTCAATAATTTTTCCTTCGTCGATATTGACCGTACCGAATCTTGTGGTCTCGATCTTCAAATTTCCTTCCCCCCGGACTTACAGGCTTGCACAAAGGACACCGCCTTGGAAAGATCAGCGGTGAGAACCTCGGATGATTTCAAGTTTTCTTGCCTAATTTTTTCATATATTTCCTGGCGATGGATGCTGATGTGCTTGGGTGCCTCAATACCCAATTTGACCTGGGAGCCTTTGATATCAAGCAGGGTAATGACAATATCATCTCCAACAGCGATCCGTTCTCCCAATTTCCTCGTCAATATCAACATAGGCCTTCCATGGCACATCAGGTTAATGGTTTTGGCAACCCAAGCCTAAATCAAATCACAAGACATGAGCCCACTACAAATAATCAACAAGGCTCAATTTCATCACTTGGGCCGAAGAAGCCAGGGCCGCCTGATAGGCAAGCTCTTTTGCCCTAAGGTCAGTGATCGCCTCGGTGATATCTGCATCTTCAATACCGGCCAGTCGTTCGGTATCCGCTATCTTGAGATCCTGAAGAATGTTTTCCTTCACTTCCATTCTTTTCATTTTGGATCCGATATCAGAAATCTTGACGGAAACATGGTTGAAGAGATCGTCCAGGTTCTCAATGGCCTGTTGAATCCCTGGGACGTTGTTTGCCTCCAGTGCGTTCTTCAGATCGTTCATGGTGCGAAAAATATCCCCGTTGCTCCCTGCACCGGATGGTTGGAAGACATCGCTTCCGGCACTTCCCACCTCAACCGTGGCGTCCCTTCCTATCTTGATCTTAAAGCCATTGCCATCTCCGTGGTATGTTCCGTCCTGATCAAATGGGGTCGTATCTGTTTTAGAACCTGAAAAGATATAGCGGCCGTCAATCTCGGTATTGGCAAGTGATATGATTTCCTTGAGGGCGTTTTGCACGTCCTTGGCCGCCAAGGCCCTTTGTTCTGCGTTGGTTGTACTTGTCGACATCTGGACGGAAAGGGCCTTGGTATCGGAGATCAGGTCCAGAATATTGTTCAGGGCGCTCTCAGATGCCGCAAGCCACGCTTTCCCCATGTTAATATTGCGGCGAATCTGTCCGATGTTGGACACGCTAGATCTTATATTGAGCGTTTGTTGAAGACCCGTAGGGTCGTCTGAAGGGGTGGCGATACGCTTGCCGGTGGTGGCAACCCTGTTGGCCCTGTTCAATTGTTCGGTGATCCGGGCCAGGTTGAATTTTACCATGTCATAAATAGTCCTGGTTGCAACCCGCATGATAAATGCACTCCTGATGCCTTACTTCACGTTGAGCAGGGTGTCCATCATTTCATCCGAGACACTGATAAGTTTGGCGGCGGCACTGTAAGCGTGCTGAAACTTAATAAGGTTGGCCATCTCCTCATCCAGAGAGACGGCCGAGATACTATCCCGCACCTCGGTCAACTTATGGACCATTGTTTCGTAAAAGGCCCTCCCCCGCGATACTGCCCTGGAAGCTATTCCTATGGAACCGACCAGGGCATGGTAGTAGCTTTCAATGGTTGTGGAAACGCTGCCCGCCTTATTGCCGTCGGCTCTGTCGCAGGTCCATTGAGATACCTCAACGAGACGATATTGAAGGTCGGCCAGGGCTATTGAGTTGGTGTTGTCTCCCTTTGTGTATTCGCCTCCCGCCCCTATCCGGCTTGCTGCGATATAGTCAGTGTCGCTCAGGACGGAGTTCACACCAATGGATCCCGCTCCCGAGCCATGAAAGAAGGTGTTAACCCCAAGGGCTGCAAGTATACCACTATCATCGTCGGAAAAGCCAAAGGCATAGCCCTCCAGCGCTGTGAACTTTATGGCCGCCCCAGAGCCGTCCACAACGACACCGGTAAGGCCTGAAGCGGATATTTGATTGTTTATGGTATCGGCGAGGTCGGACAGGGTTGAATCACTGATATCCAGACCGCTCAGGTCTATGGAAATAGAATTTATTTTCGGATCATCGGGGTCCGTACGGTCTTCAATCCACAGCTTGAAACCATCCTCAATAAGTCGGATCCTATCGACGAATGGGAGGGTGTCAAGCTTGCCGTCGTCGGTTTGATAAGTGCCTGTAATGGTAGTCCCGGGTTGGAAGAGCTTCAACCCAACTCCTTGGCTATGCTGAAAATTGACAGACCATATGAATTCCTTGGACATGGCATCCAGGTCCAGCATGTATTTGGCCAATATTTCATCCCTCATGTCTAACCAGCCGCTCAGCCTGCCCTCGCTAATGTAGTTTGTAATATCTACTGTTGCACCATTTGATCCTTGCCATTGCACCCTGTCGCCGTTGCTGCCACCCATCTGCAAGCCATAGCTGCTGTTTTCTTGCACCAGGATGCAGCCCCTGGCCGAAACAATGGTGATTGAGCCGTTTTCCTGTTCAAACGTCTTTATATCCAAATATCCTGATAACTCTGATACCAGGGTATTTCTTTGATCCATGATATCATTGACAGAACGACTGCCGCTCATTTCCACGGCCAGTCCGTTAAGGGTCGCTATCTGCGAGGTTATTTCGTTAATTCTTACGACTCCTGCGCTGATGGAACTGGTAAGGTCTTTCTGAATACTGCTCAACTCCGCGTCCAGGTCCAGGAGGCGCCTTGAGAGCAAATCGGAGTGTTCAAGGAGTGCTATCCTTTCAGGTGCCCCTGATGGATTGTTGGATATGTCATGCCACAGGTTCCAGAAATCGGCCAACAGCGAACTCACACCGGTTTCAGCATCTTCATTGAACAGCCCCTCCAGGATTTTCATGTAGCTCTCAAGCTCCTGGGAAGATACCATGCCGGATCGCTTTTGCATAAGCTGGTTCTCTACGAACTGATCATAGGACCTTATTATTTCCTTGGTGTCTACGCCTCGTCCTATAACGAGGCTTCCATATAGTACGGGTATTTTGGCGGAATACACAGGGCTCTGCCTGGAATAGCCCGGAGTGTTTACGTTGGCGATATTGTGAGCGGTTACATCCATGCCGTACTTCTGGGCCAACAGGGCGGTTGCAGCAATATTTAAAGTCATACCGATACCTGACACGATCAAGCCTCCCTTCTGAGATACGTGGCGCCATCAAACCTGTTCATTTTGCATTCGGCATCGTATGTGGTTCCGGTAGCCGGTTGCCCTGCGATTGTGGATATGATTTTGTCCAAAAAACCGAGCGCTTCCTCTATAATGGCCGTGTTCTCTCTTCTAAGAGCCTCGACCTCGCCCTTTATCTCCGCAACATCCTGATTTATCTCTTGAAACTTCTTCCTGCACGCCGCTGGCATCAACCCCATGATCTGATAAGGATCAGAGACGCTTTCCCCTGTTTTGGACAAAACAGTATCAGAGATCTCCTTGCGGATGGATTTGATCTTTCCGCATATCGCCTCTTTTTCTTTTGAAATCTCATAGAGTTTGTCGATGCTTATATCAATAAGACAACTCCTTTCCCTGTGAAAACACAATAGCAAATCCTTGTAAAGGGATACCTCAACGGAAAAAAGCCCTTCAAGGTCCTCAAGAAATATTTGCGACATGGCTGGGATTCCTCTCCATACTTAGCTGGTGTCCGTCCATAAATGGCCTTTTTGTCCAATCTCTGCGTTCTGCTCAAAAAATAATCCTCGGAATATCAACCATATGCCTGCGGTTATTTTTTTCGCAGGCCTTGACCTTGAACAAAAATTCTCATTTCTGGATGGACACTAGCTGATTGACTGTTCATCATGTTTTTCTGTGCTCAGCCGTCGGCAAATTGTTTCGGCAAGGCCTATGCCCCCGCCTTTTGCAAGCCCAAGGGCGAGGTTGTTATCGTACATCGAGGAGATTATCTTTGACCCGTTGCTTTTCCCAATGAGAGAACTTTCAGGGACCGTCCTCTTCATGGATTTTAGCATATAGGCAAGGAATATGGATTCAAATTCGACACATACCTCTCTGAGGTTTTTGTCCGTTGTATTCCCGCCAAGCCCTGTTAAACTCGACCGCCCCGGTTCAATTTTCTCCAGCATGTTTTTCCTCTCTGCTATATAATTTCCAGCTCTGCCTGGAGGGCACCCGCTGCCTTCATGGCCTGCAAAATGGTGATCAGGTCCCTGGGCGTTACCCCGATCGCGTTCAGCGCCCTGACGAGCTCGCCGAGGGTACTTCCCCTTGGAATTACATGGAGTCCCGCCTTTTCCTCCTGAATGCCCACCTCTGTTTCCGAGGTGACGACTGTGTTTCCACCAGGAGAGACGATGACACCCCCTTCCATCTGCTGAGGGCTTGGTCCTTCGACACGCTGTTCCGGCGCAAACGGTTGGGGCTGGGAGACGTTTTTTGTCTCCTCGACCTTGATCGTCAGATTTCCATGGGCTATGGCCACTGTGGAAAGACTGACGTTTTCTCCAATTACTACGGTCCCCGTCCTTTCACTAATTATTACCTTTGCCACCGAGTCCGGGACCACCTCCAGTCTGCCGAGTCTGGCAATGACGTCAACCAGTTTTTTTCGGCAGGCTTCTGAAACGGTGATTTTTATGGTCCCCGAATCCATCGGCCTGGCCAAGACCCCTCGAAGGCCGGAGTTGATAACATCAGCAACCCTGCTTGCTGTAACAAAGTCAGGGTCATTCAAGATAAGGGTCAATTCATTCCTGTCTTCAAGGGAGAAGGGGATCTCCCTTTCCACGGTGGCGCCGCCACTAATTCTTCCGACAGTGGGATGGTTCTTGGTAACACCGCCTCCTGCCGCTCCTCCGGCACTGAACCCCCCGATGGACACAGGCCCCTGGGCTAAAGCGTAAACCTTTCCGTCCACCCCCAGCAAAGGAGTCAACAGCAGTGTCCCGCCCTGAAGGCTCTTCGCATCACCAATAGAAGACAGCGTCACGTCGATTTTCTTTCCTATTCTTGCGAAGGCCGGGAGGGATGCGCTGACCATGACGGCAGCGACATTATTTGCCTTAAGATCGTCGGCCCTTACCTGAATTCCCATCCTTTCCAGCGTGTTTGCCAGGGACTGTATGGTGACTTTCGATCCTCCCTTATCTCCAGTGCCGTTAAGGCCGATTATGAGTCCGTACCCAAAGAGCTGATTTGATCTTATTCCCTTAATGGCGGTTATATCCTTTACCCTTACGCCTTGGGCTGAAGGAGCAAGCAGGAAGACCAGGGTAACAAGGATAAGAAACAAGGCACTAAAACGGCCAGACATGATCCACCACCCTCCCCAACCAGCCGGGTTTTTGTTTGTCTGCCACAGGGCCGATACCAGAGTAAGTAATCCTCGCATTTGCCACATAAGTGGAAGAAATTTCATTAGTTGCGCTGACATCCTCGGGTCTTACTATGCCCGAGATGGTTATGTATTGCGTTTCATTATTGACCTTGATCTCTCTTTTACCATTTATGTAAAGGTTCCCGTTGGGTAAGACCTTTCCAACAACGGCCGCGACATAGGCCTTGACATGACCTTCCCTGTCGCTTGTTCCTTTTCCATCGAAGCTTGAACCCAAGGAGGCCTTTATAAGGTCGTCTTCACCCGGGACCTGGGCGAGGCGCCTGTTTGATTCCGCCAGTGCCTTCATGTAACCCAGGAACTTTAGCTTGGCTTCTATGTTGGATGAGCGGCTCGTCTTGGTGTTGGCGTTCAATTCAGCCTCTGGGTCCTCCACGATCCTCACAGTGATCACGTCTCCCACCTTCCTTGCTCTCTTGTGAGAGTAGAACATTATGCCATCGCCTTCTGACCACAATGACCCTTCCTCCACCTTTGGAGGGGCCGGAAGAGGTGCCCGTGGTTCTTGGATTGCCTTGATGTCGGGCAGATCCGATGTCTTCAAAGGCAATGTGCTGCAACCGCTCAAAAGCGGTATAAGAAAAAAGATAAAATATTTCCTCAAGATCATTTTCACTCCTAGAAATCGACTCTTACGGTGTCACTGCCGGTTACTTGGGCATATATGCGTTTTTTGCTCATGGTATTTTGGACCATGACAAGCTCTCCCATATACCCCTTTCCCAAAACCCGGCCCGGGACCGTCACCTTCACGTTCTTGGATTCCGCCACGATCGTGACAATATCCCCCCTTTTTACAACGGGCTCCTTTTGCAACATCCAGGTTTTGATAAGGAAACCTCTCTTGACATTATGCTTCATCATCAGCCCAAGGGCTTTGTTAACCTCGGTCAGAACGCTGGGAGAAAGACGAGAGATATTTCTCCGCTCCAGATAAATGTCTTCGATGCCTAAGATTTCCCCCTTCCTTAGGTCCCGGGAAGCACAAATGACCGAATCAAAGATATCGACCCAGCCGGAGAGGCCCAACCTGCTTCTTACTTCTCCGTCAATGACAACAAGGGCGACCAGCCTGACATACCCTTTTAGCTCTTTCCTGTCCTTTTGAAATACCCGGATATCCAAATCCCCCACGGGGACGGATCTGTTTCCATGGATCCTAAACTTGGACACCTGGATGTCCAGTCCGGGTTTTGCCCAGTGCCGGGAAAGATAATCCTTGAAGACTTCTACGAGTCGCTCCTTTGAAAGCCACTGGTACCCCGGCTTGCCTTTTCCCTCTGCCTCCGGCTCAATGCCGGATACCGGAGCGGCAGGAAGGAAGGCCCACAAGAGGCATAACATGGCGATAATAGCCCCCCCCCTCTTCATCATATCCACTACCTCTTGATGTTATTGGCCATTTGCATCATACTGTCTGCTGTTTGTATGGCCTTGCTGTTTATTTCATAAGCACGCTGTGCCATAATCATGGCTACCATCTCTTCCACGACGTCCACGTTGGACATCTCGATAAATTCCTGTACTATGGTCCCGACCCCATCAGTCCCTGGCGTGCCGGGAATTGCTTCTCCTGACGCATCCGTCGATCGATACAGATTGTGGCCCATACTGAAGAGCCCGGAAGGGTTTGGGAAAGTGTACAGTTCTATGGCCCCCAGAGAACTCCCTCTGCCGGAGCTATCAAAGACCGTCACGGTTCCGGTCTTGTCAATGTGAATGGATACGGTGCCCGATGGGATGGTTATTTCCGGCTGAAGCCTGTCTCCGTTTGGGGTGCAAACGTTTCCGTCCGCATCTAATTTAAAATTGCCGGCCCTGGTATATAGCTCCTGGTCGTTACTCAGGACCTTAAAAAATCCCCGGCCCTCAATGGCCAGGTCCAATTCATTCTTGGTCTCCTTGAAATTGCCCTGCATAAAGAGTTTTTGAACTCCCAGAGGCATTGTTCCCATGCCGACATGAATACCGGTAGGGATCTGACCGCCGCCGGAGGTTACGGCCCCGGCCTGTTTTATTGTTTGGTACATCAGGTCCTGGAATTCACCCCTGCTTTTCTTGAAACCGACAGTATTGACGTTTGCCAGATTGTTGGCAATGATGTCTATCGTCAACTTCTGGGCAGCCATTCCAGAGGCCGCCGACCATAGCCCTCTCAACATAGCGCAACCCTCCTCTATTGCAACAACCCGGCATCGTTGACCATTTTGCTGTTCATTTCATCTATGGATTGCATGGCCTTTTGAACCGACTCATAGGCCCTCATAGTCTCCACCATCTTTATCATCTCCTCTGTGAGGTTGACATTAGATCCCTCCAGGTAGCCCTGTTGCATTTGAACCTCCCCAGCCGGGCGTATGCCCTTCTCTTCCCCCTTGTAAAGGTAATATGACCGGCCTTCTTTTGCGAGGAGAGAAGGTTTATCAAAATCAACTACGGCTATTTTACCTGCGAGGTCGTTCTCGGATATGACGCGGCCGTCCCTCTCTATTGTGACCCTCTCGCCGGTTATTTGTATGGTTCCGTTTTCTCCCATAACAGGGTCTCCATTCTGGTTTACCAGCACCCCCTCTTCATTGACGGTAAAGGCGCCGTCCCTGGTGTAGCGAACTCCTTCGGGCGTCCGCACCTTGAAAAAACCCGGGGTCTCCAGCGCAATGTCCAGTCGGTTCCCGGTATAACGAACGGGCCCGGGGGTAAGGTCGATCGTGGAAATATTTTTCAGGGTCAACATCCTGTTGAAAGAGACAACATCTTTCTTAAAGGCATTTGTGTTGATGTTTGCAAGGTTGTTTGACACAGTATCAAATTTCAACTCTTGTCCCAGGGCGCCGTCAATCAACTGATAGATTCCCAGCATCACCTTTTTCCTTTCATGAGGAGATTTGGAAAATTTCGATCATGCTAAAACAGGATCACCTTGAAAATACCCGGGATATTCTATCCAGGGTTCCTGCCGGCATTGAAAGCAATATTGATGCCATAAAAGCTCCGCGGCCTATCAAATGTAACCCACTTATATTACGAGAGATATTATAAAAAAGAAAAGAAGCGGGCCTGCCTCCTCGGAAAAAATTTCCTATTGGTCCTTTTTTCCCCTGTCAAGGGAATAAACAAAGGCCAACAGCTCGGCAATGACCACATATAAGTCAGGTGGGATTTCTTCGTTCAAATCAAGTTGTGACAATATTTCTACGATGTTAGGATCTTCATGGACGTGGATATCGTGCTCTCTTGCAATTTCAAGGATCTTTTCAGCCAGCCGATCCTTTCCCTTGGCAACCAATCTGGGTGCATTGTCAAGCAGCGGGTCATACTTCAGCGCAACGGCTCTTTTTTTTCTTCTTTCCATCTCTTCAGCTAGACGAACAGGTTTATACTTTCGCCTTCCCTCTCATAAATCTCCTTAAGGAAGCTTTCCTGTATTGTTTCAGCGTCATTGAGTCGGCACTGTATGTCGTGAACAAGGAATCCCTTTGCATTCAATATTGAAACAAACCTTGCGACACTGTTTGATAGTACCCTTCTGGTTTCATCCCTTGCCGTCAGGAAGCTTGCCCGGATCTCCTTATCGATGATCTGGAGATCCGCCCGGATCGGACCAAGATGAAGCAGGTCCAGCAGGAAAGTCACCTTGTAAGGCTTTCGAGCCTTTCCTTTCCGATCCCCAAGGTTCTCATCCTTACGGGGCAGGCGAATCAACAATTGGCCGAGGGTTGAACGGCCCCAGGAAAAATCAACTGCCAGAGGCAGGAAGATTGTTCTTCCCTCCGGCGTTCCTCCGCAATTTGGAAGCTGGATATCGGCCATGGTATCTGCCGATTTCTTGAGGAGGGTTAATGGTCCCTTTTGTCTATCCCGGCGCCGGATAATATCAAACAGGGCCCCCCACGGGTTTTCCTTTACGACAGGAGGAATTTGTGAAATTCGTGAAGGTGGAAACTCGGTCCCTTTCTCCATCAAAAGTTTCAGCTTGGTAACGGGGAATGTCTTTAAAACCTCGAGGGAAACCGTTTCTCCTTCTTTCAGTGGGGCAGAGGTCCTTGCGATCACTTCCCGCCCCTTGATAAGGAGCAAGACTTTAGTCGGCGCGATATGTTTTGCCACTCTACCCTCAATGATCTCTCCTTCCCGCAGGAGAGATGACAAATCAAGGCCTTGCTCTTTTTGAAGTCGGAGCGTTGCGCATATCGGCCCTCTGTAAAGGAGTGGATAGGGGGACTGCATCAATGTGCACCTTGTTTACAAGCCCTTCCGGCAATGGCCTCTTTAAGATTCAGCACAAGTTTTACCTCTCCTTTGGGGATTGAGAGAAGCTCGGCTATTTCTTCATGCCCACGGCCTTTGTTTGCCAATGCTATTATTTCGGAATACTTATTTGAAAGGGAAGGCCCATCCCCGTTATTATCCTCGGTCTCTTGATCATTGAGGGCCTGCAATGCCTCCGCCCTGTTCAACAAGAGGCTTAGATTCATGATCCGTTTATCCAGTTGTTCGTTGAGGCTTCTTATCAGACGGTGTTTTTCATCTAATTGTTCCTTGAATCGGCCGGCCACGTTGTCCGTGTCGGCCAGAAAGGCATTGAACATTCTTATTATGTCGTTGAATGATTTGCCCTTATTGAAATATCGTAGTTTCCTCAAGAAGGAGATGAAAAATGCAACGATAATGATATCAAGCACGAGCAGGAGCAGGATCAAGAAATTCATGGTGGTGGAAGACATGGTTAAATCCTTATATCTATGACACTTTCTCCTGAAATATTATGGGGCTTTTCTTCCCTGGGTTCCCGTGAGCCTTTCCCCTTACCTTCCTTTCCGTCCGTATCTTGTCTTTTCTCATCTAGCGACATCTCTACCCTGTTTTCGGGTTCGGACTCCGGCACCTTCGATCGCTCTTCTCTTTCCTTGTTTTCCGCCTTTTGTGCAACAAACTGTTGATTCAGGTCCAAATTTTCCCTTCTCGCATTATACATCTCTTTGACGGCATCCCCTTGTCGCAATAAAATGTTCAAGTCTGACGTACTGGACAATTTGGCCTCCAAAAGATCCAAGAAGGTTAAACCGCCAAAAAATGAATGATGTACACTTCCATAAGCTCTTGCGGGGCCAGGATCCCACGCAGGTCTTCCTTGATGAGGGCCTTTAGATCTTCCGGGGAGGGGGAGGCGCTCATCATGTGTCTCCTAATGCTGTCGTAGATGACCCCCCTCAACCACTCCCTTTTCCCTTCCATCTCTTCTTTTATTTCTTTATTCGGCAATTCGCAAGAAATACTTAAGCAAAGATAAGCAAAACCGGAATCCCTCTCAAAAGGGATTATAAAGGAATCGAATGTAACCCTATCTGGCCCTTGAATTTCTGTGCGTTCATCCCTTAACGGCATATCCTTTTTGTGAAGAAATCCCATCTGTTGCAGGGCGAAATAGGAGATCGCCGACAGCGCGACCAGCCCCGCCGCAACAAAAATATACAGTTTTTTTCGTGACTTCTCAGCCATGGATTCGTCACGATCCAGGCCGACCGCTCCACCGGGTGTGCTTTCTTCATCGCCGGGCCCATCCGGTTCATCACCTGGAACTTCATCCATCTTTTCTTGCTCTTCAGCAGGTATCATAATTTTTCCTCAAAGTAAGATTTCAGCCTTGCCCTGAGGCTCAATATGACCTTTGAGTGTATCTGGCATATCCTTGATTCTGTCAGTCGCATGATTTCAGCTATTTCCTTCAAGGTCAGTTCCTCGTAATAGTATAGGGACATTACCAGTTGCTCGTTTCTTGAAAGCCTGGAAAGGGCCTTTGATATGATCTCTTTCAGCTCTTTTCTTTTTAGCGCGTCAAGGGGAGAAGGGGTACTTGAAGTTTGCACTCCAAAGTGTTGAAAGGAGCCGTCGGACATTGCCATATCGATGCTCAGGAGCCCGGCTCCCTGCGCCCTTGCAATCATCTTTTGATAGGAACCAATATCAACCCCCAGTTCCTTTGCCACTTCGAAGCCCTCCGGCTCTCTCCCGAGCCTTGATCTGAGCTTGTGAATCGCCCCTTCGATATTGTGAATTTCCTTTCTGACCGTCCTGGAAACCCGGTCCATTTTCCTCAACTCATCCAATATGGCTCCCCTGATTCTGTGCTCTGCATAGGTCTGGAATTTAACCCCCATCTCGGGATCGAATTTGTCAAGGGCATCGAGCAGCCCTACGATCCCCGCACTCACGAGATCTTCCTTGGAGACACTGGAGGGGAGCCTGATCGCCATCCTCTCGACTATCCGCTTTACAAGAGGCGCATGCTGACGGATAAGATCTTCTCGAAGCCGCGCATCCTTCTTGGCCTGTTCTATGTCGAAGCCCTCTCGGTATTTGCTAATTCCCGCATTCAAGGCCTTCTCCCTTTCCTGATTCCATAAGCTGTTTCCAGAAGAATTTTATGTTTCCGTCGATATGATGTCTGTCTGTCTGGTTCATGAGATACGTGGCAAGCCTCTTGAAACTATTGCTGGAAGCGGCCTCCGGGTAGCAACAAAGGAGAGGCTCCCGCCTGGTTACCGCCTTTTGAAGCAAATCGTCCCATGGGATATATCCGGCATAATCAATTGATATGCCTGACATGAACCTGGAAACGACCCTGTCCAGGTTACGGTAGACCATCTTTGCCTCCCTCTCGTCCTGAACCATGTTCAGGAGGATAAGGAAATTTTTTATTCCGTGACGACAAAACATCACTTTCATGAGGGCATAGGCGTCTGTTATTGAAGTAGGTTCCGGTGTCGCAACGATGATCCTTTCCTGGGCGGCAAGGTTAAAATAGACGACATTGGATGATATGCCCGCACCGGTGTCGATGAATAGAAAGTCGAACATCTTGCCCAACACATCAAATTCATTCAATAAATTGATCTTGTGCCCCTCTGAAAGATGGGCCAGCTCTTCCACTCCTGAACTGGCCGGGATGAGCGCCACTCCTTCGGGCCCCTCAACGATGACCTGGGACAGCGCTTTTTCACCGTTGATCACCTCTGCAATATTGTGCTTTGGGTTAAGGCCGAAGATGATGTCAATATTGGCCAACCCCAGGTCGGCATCAAGAATCAGCACCTTCTTGCCCATCCTTTGACAGGCAATGGCCAGGTTGCCCACGACATTTGACTTGCCGACCCCTCCCTTACCACTGGTAACCGCAAATACCTTTGGCCCCTTCTTCACCGAAGAAAATCCGCCCCCATCGTTTCTTTTGAACTCGGCCCCGTCGGCCTGTGCTTTTATCATTCTCCTCAAATTCGAAGCTTGATCCATTGCTCAAATCTCCGGCAGAAAAATCAATTTTTGTTTAGCACAAGGGATAATAATTTTTCTTTTCTCGCCCTCTCTATATCATCAGGTACGTTTTGCCCCATCGTGAAATAGGAGATGGGCATATTCAATTTCATTATTTGGTTTATTATGGAGCCGTAGCGCTGTGTTTCGTCCAATTTTGTGAATATGTAACTTTCAAATTCAAATGCTCCGAAATTGACGGCGGTCCTATGCATCTCCGGTTCGGAAGTTGCAGCACTCAAGAGAAGATGGGAGCTTATCGACAACTCCCTGGGCATCATTTGCCTGAGCTCTATGATACGAGACATGTCATACTGGCTTTGCCCTGCCGTATCAATCAATACGACATTCCTTCCCTCCAGCCTCCGGAGGGCGAAAAAGAGGTCCTTCCTGTTGAAGGCCGGAAAGCAAGGTATACCCAAAATGTGTGCATATGCCTTTATTTGTTCAGCCGCACCTATTCGATAATTATCTATGGAGATCAGCCCGACCTTCTTTTTTGATCCGAGCACGAGCTGAGCGGCTATCTTTGCGATTGTAGTGGTTTTACCCACCCCCGTAGTACCTATAAATGCCGCGATTATTTGGTCGTTCCCGTTTGCAGCAAAGGGGTCCTTGATCTTTATCGCATGTTGGATAGTCTTAAGAGTCCTTTTTACTATTTCAACCTTGGGATCCGTGCTTTCATCACTCAGTACTCCACTCTTTTCCAGGAAGCTCATTGCATAATCCCTCCTAACCCCGCTCCTGATCAGCCTTGCATAAATATTGAGCAGGGAAGGGTTCCAAATCAATTTCTCAAGGGCGCCTCCAGTATGATTGAGGACGTAGATCATCTCTTTGATGCTCATCAGCTCTGACTTGACCTCGGCAAGGAAACCCGGGCTCTGTGCCAAATCACCGCTATCGGAAGGAACCGCCGCTATTTCAAATTGAGGGCCCGTACCGTTACCCCCCAATTTCTTTGTAGAAATTATCATTGCCTCGGGGCCGAGTCTCTCCTTGACCTTTCCGACGGCCTCATTGATGCTCCTTCCCCTGAATTTTTCAACGGCCATTGCTTATGGTCACCTCCCCTATAGATTGAAACCTGATGTCGGTCATAAGTTCGTTCTGGGACAGCACAACCAAGGAAGGGATGAAGTACTCCGTCATCTTTTTCAGATGTCGCCGTATGGCGGGCGACGTAATAATGATAGGATGCAAATTCTGTGCCATAGATTTTTCCGCTTGCTCCTTGATAGAGCCGACTATGGCATCCGCCGTCCTTGGATCAATGGAAAGATATGAACCATGTTCTGTCTTCTGTATGCACCTCAAGAGAGTATCTTCCACGTCCTGGCCTAACGTTATCACCCCCAACACCCCGTCTTCACTCAGGTAAGGGGTGACAATCGATCTCGAGAGCCTATGCCTTACGTATTCCGTCAAGAGGTCGGGGTCCTTTGTCACGGGAGCGTAGTCTGCGAGTGTTTCGACGATGGTTAACATGTCTCTTATGGATATTTGTTCTCGAAGGAGGTTTTGCAAAACTTTCTGCACGATGCCCAGGGGGAGAAGGCTCGGTACCAGTTCCTCAACGGCCTTCGGAGAGGTCTTGGCCAGGTTATCAAGCAGGTTTTGAACGTCCTGGCGCCCCAGGAGCTCCGAAGAATATCTCCTGATAACTTCCGTCAAGTGTGTCGCCATAATGGTGACATTGTCTACGACGGTATATCCGGCGAGTCTTGCCTCCTCCTTGTTTTTCCGAGGTATCCATATCGCAGGCAGGTTGAATGCGGGCTCACTTGTCGCCATTCCCTCTATTTGTCTTGTGACGTTTCCAGGATCCATGGCCATAAGATGATCAATCAACAATTCCGCACCGGCGATCTTTATTCCCTTGAGAAGAATGCGGTATTCAGAAGGTCTAAGCTGGAGATTATCCCTGATACGAATCGGTGGAATGATAAGCCCCATATCCACGGCAAATTGTCGCCTTATGGAACGGACCCTGTCCAGAAATTCTCCCCCCTGGCTCTTGTCCACCAAGGGGATAAGCGCATAGCCCACTTCCAGCTCAAGGGGGTCAATAGCGAGGAGCTGTTCGACAGGCTCCGGGCCCACCTCTTCTTTTTGCTTTTGAATCTCGGCCTCCTTGAGCTCCCTTGCACTTAAGGCCATGGCGGCCCTTCTTCTAAGCAGGTAGAGACTTCCTCCGATGAAGAGGGAGAGCATGACGAAAGGCAGATGCGGCAAGCCGGGGATGAGACCGAAAAAGAATATTATGAAAGCCGACAGGTAAATCGCCTTTGGGTAATCAAAGAATTGTTTCCCCAATTCCTTCCCCATATTCTCCTCGGAGGTCGCCCTGCTCACAATTATCCCCGCAGCAGTAGATATGGTCAGGGCCGGAATCTGTGATACCAGTCCGTCGCCTATGGTAAGGAGGGTGTAATTCTGCGCGGCGTCCATAATGGACATGCTCTTTTGAAGAACGCCTATCACCAGGCCGCCCATGATATTGATGAAGGTGATTATTATCCCGGCAATTGCATCCCCCCTGACGAATTTGGCGGCCCCGTCCATTGCGCCGTAAAATTCGGCCTCTCTGGCGATGCTGCTTCTGCGTCTTTTTGCCTCTTTCTCGTCTATCAGCCCTGCATTCAGATCAGCGTCGATACTCATCTGCTTGCCTGGCATTGCATCAAGGGTGAATCTTGCGGCGACCTCCGCTATTCTTGTCGCACCCTTCGTGATGACCACGAAATTTATGATGACAAGAATAACGAAAACAATCATGCCGACAACGTAGTTCCCGCCGACCACAAAGCCTCCAAAGGATTTAATGACTTTCCCTGCGGCCTGGGCACCGTCGTGGCCGTTCAGGAGGATTAGCCGGGTTGATGCAACATTCAAAGACAGCCTGAACAGTGTGGTCATCAGGAGCAGAGAGGGAAAAACGGAGAAATCAAGGGGCTTCTGGGTGTACATGCTGATGAGAAGAATAGTTATGGAAAGGGTGATATTCAGTGCCAAGAAAAAATCGAGGAGCATGGCGGGAACAGGAATAATCATCACGATCAGCACGGTGACCACCCCGATGACCGCCATCATTTCACTGGGTGCCGCAAAGGTAATCGGCGACTTTGTTTTAACGACCTCTTCCACCATGTGAATTCCCTGTTATACGGTTCTTGGTTTCAATTTATAGATATATGCCAAAATCTCGGCAACGGCCTGGTAAAGGGTCGGCGGTATTTCCTGACCGACTTCAACCAGGTCGTATAAGCTCCTGGCCAGCGGCTTATTCTCCAGGACGGGGATATCATGTTCCCTGGCGATTTCTTTGATCTTTTCCGCTATTCTCCTTTTCCCTTTTGCCATCAACTTTGGTGCCCCCATGACAGCCCCGTCATATTTCAGGGCAACGGCAATGTGGCTGGGGTTTGTAATCACCACATCCGCCTCGGGAACCGCCTGCATCATTCTCTTTCGGGCCATTTGCATTTGAATACTTCTTATCCTGGATTTAACGAAAGGATCGCCTTCCGTCCTTTTGAGATCCTCTTTCATTTCCCTCTTGGTCATCTTCATCCTTTTTTCAAATTCCCACCTTTGATAGGAATAATCGATGATGATGATGATGATCATCGCAAGTGAGCACCTTACAAAGAGCTTGAACATGGCCCCAAAAATATAGGATACGATAGAACTTGTTGCCATCCCTCCCAGGGAGACGACGTTTTGCATCTCACCCTTTACGGTGAGATATGCAACGCTTCCCACAATGATCAGCTTGGCCAAGGATATGAAAAGTTCCATAACGGACCGCATAGAAAAGAGCCTTTTCAGCCCCTTGACGGGATCCAGTTTTGAAAACCGAGGCCTGATTGATTCGCCCGAGAGCATAAAGCCTACCTGCATGATGTTGGAAAAAACAGCCGTAACAACGATGGCTGTGAACAAGGGACTCAGCATCAGGATAAACAGAATGATGATTTTCCGGGAAAACTCAAGGAGCAATTGCAGATCCAAATCTCTAAGGACAATCGCGGAACTCGCCTTCACCATGATGGTCTGAAGGTGGCCGTAAATGTAAGATCCGGAAATGCCAAGGACGAACAGGGCGGAGAGCAGAACAGCCACGGAAGGAAGCTCTTTACTCCTGGCGACTTCTCCCTTTTTCCTGGCCTCTTCCCTTTTTCTTGGAGTAGGCTTTTCAGTCTTTTCTTCAAAACTCTCTTCCGGCATTGTTATTCTTAACCCTTCATGATATTCATGGTATTAAGCAACAGGGGGCCGAGACGATCCGTGTATATGTCCAAGAACCTGGAGAGCAGCCCCAGACAGATACCAAAGAAGATGAGCCCTAAGACGATTTGAACCGGGAAGGCTACAATCATGATGTTCATCTGCGGTATCAGCTTGACTACCAGCCCAAATGCCATCTGGGTAAAAAAAAGGACGGCTATCGCGGGTGCACCTATCTTGAGAGCGATAACAAACATATCACCTGCCAGATTTATGACATCCCGGACCAGATCCCCCGAGATGGTCAAGGAACCCGGGGGGATAATCTGAAAGCTCTCCTTCATTGCGCTCAACATGACGTGATGCCCGTCAAAGAAAAGGAAAAGCACCATGGCGGTAAAGTATGCCAAATTGGCCAGGATTGAGACCTGAATACCGCTCTGGGGATCAAAGATATTGGTAATGGAAAAACCTGTCTGGAATCCGACCAATTGTCCCATCATTCTAACACCTTCGAAAAATACCTGGACTAATAGCCCCAGAATCATGCCGGTAATGAATTCCGCTATGATCATTTGGCCCATGCCCCATAAGTTATCCGGCAGCCCGGCATAACCACGATTCATAACAGGGAAGAGGAGGATACTTATGGCGAGGGCCAAACCGGCCTTGCAACGGACCGGAATAACTCGCGAGCTGAAAAACGGCAATACAAAGAGCAAAACACCTGTCCTGGTAAGGACAAGGAGAAACGATTCAAATGTCTCGTAACTCAGGGGCCACAGTTCCATTAGCAAAACTCATTATCAATTTCACATCGTGCAAATTAAGGGCACGTTTGTAATTCAGGGTCATAATTACGACCTGTGTTTTGAAACATCAAAATTCCTCCGAATATATACGCGCTTCCGCCGATTTCAACGAAAACCGATCCGTCTTCACTTATGCCCCTACCTGATATAAAGGGGTATTTGCTCTATGGCGTTCGCGGTAAAGCGCATCAGCTTCTCAATCATCCAGTGGGCAAAAAATAGAAGCGCCAAAAATACGACCAGAATTTTCGGCACGAAAGTCAGGGTCATCTCCTGAATCTGGGTTACGGCCTGAAATATGCTGATGATCAAGCCCACGACCAGTCCCAGGCTGAGCATGGGCATGGCCACGATAATGGTTGTCTTTATGGCCTCCTGTGCAAAAGCGACTACGAATTCCGGCGTCATCTCTATACCCCCATGAAACTCTTGACCAGAGAGCCTACTATGAGATGCCAGCCGTCAACCAAGACAAAGAGCATGAGCTTGAAAGGAAGAGATACCAGCACAGGAGGAAGCATCATCATGCCCATGCTGAGCAACACGCTTGCAACCACCATATCAATAACCAGGAACGGCACGTAGATGATAAAACCGATAGTAAACGCGGTTTTCAACTCGCTGATCACGAAGGCAGGAATAAGGACGGACGTGGATATATCTCCGGGCTTTCTTGGTTTTGCGATTCCCGACATCTTAACAAAGAGGGCCAGGTCCTTTTCCCTTGTCTGCTTCAGCATAAACTGCCGGACGGGATTCACAGCCGCCTCTATGGCCGCCTCCTTGGATATCTCTTCATGAAGATAGGGCTGTAGGGCATCAGTGTTGACCTTCTGCCATACGGGCATCATGATGAAGAAGGTAAGAAAAAGGGCCAGACCTGCGATGATCTGGTTGGAAGGGGTCTGCTGAGTGCCAAGGGCATGGCGCAGGAAGGCAAAGACCACGACCAACCTGGTGAAGGATGTCATAAGCATGAGAATGGCCGGCGCGAGGGAAAGAACGGTAAGCAGAAAGAGTATGTGGAGCAAAACGGAAAAATGTCCCGCATCACCGACCTCTCCCGTCCCTATGCGAATCGAGGGAAAAAGGAAGTCTTCGGCCTGGGCGCTATTGAGGAGAAGCACCATAATGACAGGGCAAAGGATAACGGCCATCAGGAACCGGTTTCCCGTGCCCTTATCTTTTTGTTTCGTTTTTTCCCCCGCCTCCATCTCCTTACAACCCTTTTCCATTATGATTGTCAAGCCTTGCCAGGAGTCTTATGTTTCCAGGTGCAACGCCGATGAGAAATCTTTCCCCGGAAACTTCTATGACCTGAATCCTGTCCTTGGGAGAAACATGAAGTGAAGAAATGCTCTTGATGATAGTTTCCTCCTTTGATGCCCGGCCCAAGAACAAAGCCCTTCTCATCAGGTAAAGGACCAGGATCACGAGCCCCAGGACGACCAGGAGCATTGAGATTGTCCTGAGCCCGGTACTGATCATGTCCATCTGGAATAACCCGTTCATCGAAGTAATCGTCTTGTCTAAATACCTGGATTCTGCCCGCGTTCCTCTTCACGGCGAAGCGACACTGCCCTGGAATCAATGGGAAACTTTTTCTATCCCAGGGTCTTCACCCTTTCGAGGGGGCTGATTATATTGGTCACCCTTATCCCGAACCTGTCATCTACCACGACTACCTCACCCCTGGCGATCAGCTTGTTGTTGACATATATTTCCAGGGGTTCTGCCGTGGATTTCTCCAGCTCGATTATCGACCCTTGCCCCAACTGCAACAGGTCATTTACAAGCATCTTGACCTTGCCCAGTTCCACAGACACATCGAGGGGAATATCCAAGATAAAATCAAAGTCGTAGCCCTCCTGCGCTTCGGCATTATTCCCGGCCTGTGGTCCTGTCAGAGTATCGGCCTTTGAATTGCGTGAATCGTTCATTTTTCACTCCTCATCAATCCTTCCCTCCAGCCTTACGGCCTTTCTTTTGTTATATACCCCCGGGTAACCTTTGAACTTGGGGATCCCCTGTACCGCCACAACAACCTGGTCGGTGATTTTTTGGTCCAACCGTATTAT